>PDWJ01009969.1_pt1 | contig 10572 bp, 10 predicted proteins | sample 1430881 | NCBI WGS metagenome assembly PDWJ01 (sample SAMN01162460, study PRJNA174530) | Oral metagenome, whole genome shotgun sequencing project. | biome: Marine environment; feature: Marine mammal; material: Swab sample of the gingival sulcus; isolation source: swab sample of gingival sulcus... | reverse complement strand
GACGTTAGCAACCCGGTTTGCAATGAGGGAATAACAAAAAAATGTGAGTGTCTCATAGGCCCGTCAATTGAAAAGATGACTGATCCCGCCCACTTTAAAGGAAAATGGTCGGGTTTCATACCTGGATGCCCGGCATGGGGGTGTTGATCAGGCCTGATTTTTTTCTTCAGGCGGGTCAGGTTTGCAGTTTTCTGTGTTGCTTCCGGTTCCGGTTTCAGCTTCGGTTTCTGCCCTGGCTTTGGCAATGTTCCGGCGACTGATACTCAAATACCTGGCCAGCAGCAGTATCGCTGCCACTGTCAGCCCGGCCGTTGCACCCAACCAATAACCCGGTGCCCCCAGCGGCTCCCGAATCAGGTTCGTCTCTGCAAAAAGGTAGCCCACAGGCAGCCCGATAACCCAATAGGAAATAAAGGTGATCACCATCGGTATTTTGGTATCTTTACAGGCACGGAGTGCGCCGGCACTGCATACCTGAATCGCGTCGGAGAATTGGAAAACAGCAGTAAACAGCATGATATAGGCGGCAAGCCTGATCACTTCGATCTGATCCGAATAAATTGATGCCAGGTTTTCCCGAAAGACGATAGTCAGAGTAAATGATGTGATAGCCAACACAGAAGCCATGGTTATCCCCGCCATGCTTGAAATGTGTGCCAGCCGGGGATTCCTGTTACCCAGCAAATAGCCGGATCTGACTGTTATTGCCATTCCGATACTGAGTGGCACCATAAACACGGCACCGGATACACTGCGGGCAATTTCATGGGAAGAGAGTGTGACAGCACCGTATTTGGATACCAGCAGAGACATCGCACTGAACAGGGAAATCTCGAAAAATATCGCAGTTCCGACAGGTAACCCCATTGCCAGAATACCCAGCTGAAAACGCAGGCGTGGCCTTTGAAATTGCCTGAAAATGGCGTAGTTGTCATAGCGTTGGTCTGTTTTTACATGGAGTACCAATAACAGTGCCATTAACCAGGTAACCAGGGAGGAGGACAAACCACAACCCGCTCCTCCCATTGCGGGTAGCCCGAATTTGCCATGAATGAAAATATAATTGAGCGGGATATTGGCAAGCAATCCGACCAGCATAATGATCATAACCGGTCTGGTCTGGGATAACCCTTCGCAGTAGTTGCGCAAAGCCAGATAAAGCCCGGCAGCCGGGCCACCCCAGGCGAGACCATACATGTATTGGATGGCGCCTTCATGGATTTCCGGGGTGATCGACAACAGATCCACAATCCAGTTTGCCTTGAGGCAAAACAGGCTGGCCATGACCCCCGCGATCAGGCCCATCCAGATAGCCTGCTGACCCGTGAAGCGGATCCGGTCATGCTCTTTCGCTCCATGATGTCGGGCGATTAGTGTGCTGGTGATCAGTATAATGCCCGTAATGAAAAGCAGGACAGGAATCCAGATGCCGGAGCCGATGCCGACAGAGGCCAAATCCTCGGCGGAAACATTACCAGCCATAATCACATCCGTAATGCTCATGCCCATTTGAGCCAGTTGTGATATCAGAATGGGGATACCTATGGCGAGAATGGATCGAAGTTCATTTTTATACAGGGAAAATCGGGAGTGATTCAAAGCTTGTTCCGCCGATGAAAAGCGATCTGAGAGGGTGTTAAACCGGCTCAGCCGTGATAGTATTCCGCGTTGGTACTTGTATTCCGGTACGTGCGTTTTGTGTTTTTGGTACTTTTGTCAATTGGTATTCGTGTTAATCGGTACTTGTATTAATTGGTATTTGTATTAATTGGTATTTGTATTAATTGGTTGGTAGCAGAAATCAGCTGGCCATTGTATTCGATCTGACTGATGATATTCCAGTTTGCCAATTGTATTTGGTGTTGGTCGGCTTTGTCTGTAGTTAATGGTGATGTTTTGCGGGATTTATCTGGTGTGAGTTCCACCATAAACGATAGTGAAGTCTCGAAAAATCTGGTCAGGTTGTTCAACAGGTGTTTCAGGGACAGTTATCAGACCATTCTGGTTTCAGGTGGTGATGAACCGATTTATCTGCCTGCGGGAGAAGTCGTACCGGGCAATGCACTCGTTGGCGAAACAGAACCGGCCAATGAAATAAAAAATGGCACTGCTGACTCCTCCTTTCACCGGATTGTGTTTTACCGTGATTATCCCCGAAGCGCCTTACATGAGGTGAGCCATTGGTGCATCGCCGGCACGAAACGGAGAATGCAAACGGACTACGGCTACTGGTATCAGCCTGACGGGCGCACCGCCGAACAGCAAACGATTTTTGAACAGGTGGAAATCAGGCCCCAGGCAATTGAGTGGATACTGTGTCGATCCGTCGGGCTGCCCTTTCGGGTGAGCAGTGATAACCTGAATGGCGACCAATCCAAAACAGAACAGAAATTCAAAGAAAATATTGTGGCTCAGGTTTATCGTTATTTTGAGACTGGCCTGCCTGAGCGTGCCGACATATACTGTCAAAGCATACTGTCTTTTTTTCAACCCTCGACGACGCTGGATAAGGCGTTATTCGATATAGAGGAACTCGGGTGACTGAACAAACAACAAACGACATAGATCCGGATATCGGGGAGACTGACGCGATCACGTTTGACTCTCTGGAACTCCATCCCAAACTTTTATCTGCCATTGCCAAATGCGGATTTACTGAATGTACGCCTATTCAGGCGGAAACGCTTCCTGTTACCCTGTCCGGCAAGGATGTGATTGGCCGGGCACAAACCGGTACCGGAAAGACCGCCGCCTTCCTTATTACTGCCTTTGAGTACCTGTTGACCAATCCTCTGGAACAGAACGAGCGCTATGCCAGCGAGCCAAGGGTGCTGGTGCTTGCGCCCACCAGAGAACTCGCACTGCAGATTGAAAAGGATGCCAGGCAACTGAATACGACAGCCGGGTTTAATATACTGTCTACAGTTGGCGGCATGAATTACGATAAACAACGGGACAGCTTACAACACTATGTTGTAGACATTCTGGTTGCGACACCTGGCCGTTTGATTGATTTTCTCGAAAAAGGTGACCTTTATCTGGATCAGATTGATGTATTGATTATTGATGAGGCTGACCGAATGCTGGATATGGGCTTTATTCCCGATATCAAACGCATTTTGAGGCGGACTACCGCACGTGAATACCGGCAAACCCTGTTGTTCAGCGCGACCTTTAATCAGGATGTGCTTGGCCTGGCTTCCCAGTGGACTTCTCAGGCGGAGTATCTGGAAATAAAATCCGACACCGTGGCAGCCGCTACCATTGAGCAGACAGTCCTCCTTGTGGAGAAGAAAAACAAGCGTAAGGTCTTGCTGGACCTGTTGAAAAAAGATGCAGACGGCAAGTTTATTATTTTCACCAACAGGCGGGATATTGCCCGGGATCTCGAAAAATTTCTCAAACGAAATCGCATTCGTGTTGAATTGCTCTCCGGCGAGGTGATTCAAAGCCGGCGAATAAGGGTGCTTGACAATTTCAAGAATAATAAAGTGAAAGTGATTGTGGCCACTGATGTGGCGGGCCGGGGGCTTCATGTCGATGATATATCCCATGTGATTAACTTTAACCTGCCTGATGACCCCGAGGATTACGTTCACAGAATCGGTCGCACAGGTCGCGCAGGCAAGGAAGGCGTGGCGATAACGCTGGCCTGTGAAGATGAGGCCTTTGCCATTCCCGATATTGAGCGCTACCTTGGATTAAAGTTGCATTGTGTACAACAGGATCAGATTTAACCGGGTCTGGCTGCAAACAGAACCGGGCAGCAAACGAGAAACGGATTCATTGATAAAGATTCACTGACAAAGGTTTACTGATAAAGGTTTACTGATAAAAAATAGTGGCTGATGAAAACATCCCCTTGCTGGGCGATTTTTTTTCATCTATTGGTGATGTTCACACATTCCCTGGCCGGTCGCTGGGCCCGGCTCAGGTCAAAGATGCGGATATTCTGCTGGTCAGGTCTGTCACCCGGGTTGACCCGGTGTTACTAAAGGGTGCCAGGGTACGCTTTGTGGGTACCACGACAATCGGTCTGGATCATATTGACACTGATTATCTGGACGAACAGGGCATTACCTATGTGAATGCACCGGGATGCAACGCGATTTCAGTGGTTGAGTATGTGATAAGCAGCCTGGTTTTGTTGGTGGAGATGGAGCAGGCCCGTCTTGAAGATAAATCGGTAGGCATCATAGGTTGTGGCCAGATTGGCGGGCGCCTGGCCAGAAAGCTGAAGAAGCTCGGAGTCAGGGTGTTAATGAATGACCCCCCGCTGGCCAGACAGGGTGTTGCGGGGTTGGTGTCTCTGGATGAGGTATTGAAAGCAGATATTATCACCCTGCATGTTCCTTTAACGAAAAGTGGAGCATTTGCAACACAGCATTTGATTGACTCCACTGTGTTGAACCAATTATCTGAAGATCAGGTGTTAATCAATTCTTCCCGTGGAGGTGTCGTTGATAATCGGGCGTTGTTGAGCAAGCTTGAAAAACATCCCGGTTTCAGGGTGGTGCTGGATGTATGGGAAAATGAACCCCGCATCGACACCGGTCTGCTTGGGAAAGTGGCCATTGGCACCCCGCACATCGCAGGTTACAGCCTTGATGGCAAGGCAAAGGGAACCGAAATGGTGTATCGGGAGGTATGCCAATACCTTGGATTACAGTGTCGTGAAAAGGCATCCGGGTTCCTGCCGGAGCCACCACTGACAGAACTCGGGTTTGGCCAGCAGGCCGATGCTGACCAGGCAGTCGCCACGGCCATCAGAGCCGTTTATGATGTTCGAATGGATGATTGTAGAACCAGAAGCGGGTTGCACCTGTCTCCCGACGGGTTTGCCGATTATTTTGACCGCTTGAGAAAAGACTATCCGGTACGCAGAGAGTTTGGCAGCGTTAACATCAGGTTAAAAAACAGGCACGGGCAGTTGGCTGACAAGCTCAAGGCGCTGGGTTTTACACTTGCTGCCCCGACAACTGAAAGGTAAATCAATTGAGAGCCAGGCCAACTGGAAGCCGGGAAAACAACCAGCCTCAACGTCGCGATGATGAGCCGGGAATCTCTGTTGAGGGCCTGGGGCTGGCTATCGGCGATGCGCTTGTTATCGAAACCATCTCCCCGAAGCGAAAGCTCAATGCAAGGCTGATCGGGTATCTGGCAGGGCACAGTGTGGTGATTACATCGCCGACAAAAGAGGGCAAGGATGTCGCACTGGAACAGGATGTCCAGTTGACAGTCCGGGGTTTTGTTCGCAAACAGGCCTATGCATTCACTACTCGTGTTATTTATAAAAGCCGCCAGCCCTATTTTTACTATCATTTGGAATACCCAAGGGACATGGTTGCGGTGGAAGTCAGAAAAACGGCGAGGGTGCATGTGAATTTGCCTGTTCTGGTTGACACCGAGTTTGATATAGGCATAGGCGACTGGCCGAAAACCGCTGTTATTCAGGATTTGAGCACCAGAGGGGCCGGCCTTCTTACAGATCAGGATTTGGGTCACAAGGGACATGAGTTGATTCTGAAACTGGATATTGATATTTCGGACATACGCAAAAAAATTGAGCTGCCCTGTGCAATACGAAACCGGTTGGTGGTCGACAGGGGCCCCGGAGCAAAATACCTCTATGGTGTTGAACTTGAAAACCTGTCTGATGATGACCACCTGACTCTCTCCGGTTTCCTCTACGAGTTGGAGAATGATCATTAAAGGCTCCCGTCACCATTTCGATTCGGACTCCGTTCACCATGCCAACCGTGCGGGCTTGATTCAATGAAATTATCTGTGGGATTGATTGTTAATCCGATAGCCGGTATAGGCGGCAAGGCCGCGCTCAAGGGCAGTGATGGCGATGCCGCGACTATCGCAAGGGCGCGGGGATTCCGGTCTGCCGTTACCGAGCGTGTGGCGACGTTTCTGGCGGAGCTGGATGCCTTTCGCCACCAGATAACCCTGCTTACCTGTCAGGGGGAAATGGGCGAGCGGGTCTGTCGTGAAAATGCCTGGCAACCGGCCACCGTGGTACCGGTGAACCATTGCCCGACGACCGCGGGTGATACCAAAAAAGCGGCATTGTCATTGAAGGCGCAAGGAGTGGACTTGCTGGTTTTTGCCGGAGGGGATGGGACTGCCCGTGATGTTTTCGATGCGGTTGGAGATTCTACCCTGGTGGTGGGGTTGCCCTCGGGCGTAAAAATGCACTCGGGTGTATTTGCCATTAACCCGGTTGCCGCTGCCCGTGTGGTGATTATGCTGATCAGGGGTGAAGTTGTTTCCGGCAGGCAGGGTGAAGTACGTGATCTGGACGAATCACTGCTCCGCTCAGGTCAGGTTCAATCGCGCTACTACGGCGAAATGCTGACTCCTCAGGAGGGCCGCTACCTGCAAAATGTGAAGTGTGGCGGAACAGAAAAAGAGTCGATTGTACTGGATGAAATCGCTTCATACCTATACGACAACCTGGTGCCCGATTGTCTTTATGTGATCGGTGCGGGGTCGACGACGCAGGCAGTAAAACAAAAACTGTCCGATGAGCCAGGTACATTACTGGGGGTAGACATCTATCGTGATGAGCAGATTGTTGCGAAAGATGTTGACGAACCAGCATTGTTTGCGTTGCTGGATCAGAACAATCCGGTCAAACTGATCGTAACCTTTACCGGTGCTCAGGGGTACCTGTTTGGCAGAGGCAACCAGCAACTTTCCAGGCGAATACTCCAAAAAATTGGACGTGATAACACGATAGTTATCGCAACCAAAACCAAGATCAAATCATTAAACGGCAGGCCATTGCTGCTCGATACCGGTGATATTGAGTTTGACCGCCAGTTGTCAGGGCTGATTCCTGTCTGTACCGGTTACGAAGATCATGTGATTTACCGGCTGGGAAATGATTTTCCGGATGAGCCTGATTCACAGGGTGGTTGATTTACCGGGCCCGTAATTGGTGTTAGCATGGCCGCACGCCTTTCTTTGCCGTTGTGCGTGTTTAGTTACTATGCGCGTTTAATTGCTATGCGCATCTGATCGCTATTGCGCACTTTCAGGCACGGTTATTTAACTTTATTTATCTTTATTTGATTTTATTTATCTGTTTAAAACGGGAGCAAGTTTTTATGAGCCAGACTGTCGTAATCACCGGAGCCAATCGTGGTATAGGCCTGTCGCTGACCAGGCACTATCTTGCCAATGGTTGCACTGTTTATGCCTTGTGTCGCCACAGTTCGCCAGAACTCGTTGCCAGTGGCGCCAAAGTGGTGGAAGGGGTGAATATGGCGGAGGATGCCGTTGTTGATAACATCAGGAAGGCATTGTCCGGTGTCAGTGTGGATCTGCTGATCAATAATGCCGGTATTCTGCGCGATGAAGTATTGGGCCAGATCAATTTTTCAACCATTCGTGAACAGTTTGAAGTCAACAGTCTCGGCCCGATTCGCGCCGTTGAAGCCCTCAGGGATAACCTGGGTTCAGGCGCCAAAGTGGCGATGATCACCAGTCGCATGGGCTCGATCACAGATAATACCAGTGGTGGTCGTTACGGTTACCGTATGTCCAAGGCCGCGCTTAACATTGCCGCTGTATCCATGGCCCGGGATTTGTGTTCCTCCGGGGTGGCGGTTGCCATTGTTCATCCCGGTCTGGTGGGAACGGAAATGATTGGCGGGCAGGGGGATATTACGCCTGACCAGGCGGCGGAGAGGATCGCCCGGCGTATTGCGGAGTTGACACTTGAAACCAGTGGCAGTTTCTGGCATTCCAATGGCGAGTTGTTGCCCTGGTAGGAATCGGCCAGGCAAGAATCTGCTTCCGAGTAGCAATTACAATGATCAGCAAGCCTGAATAACCAACCGTTGTATTACCCGGTATATGCGGGTCGATGAGCCGCTTGCGAGTGCGGCTCGAATGATGTTGATGTGAGTTTTCCTGTCCAGGATGGTTTCCGCAGGCAGGGAGATGTCCTGTTCGCTTTCCGTGGGACTGGCTGGTTCGAGATACTCATTGTCATTCAGCAGGTGCCTGTCCGAGCATACCCTGGATAGCAAACACAGTGTTCGATGCGTCAATACGGCCTGGTCTATACCTTCCTGCCTGATTGTGTCGACATATCGAATATAGCCCTCGTCTGCCAGCCAGACCATCGCACCGAAACAGGCCAGATGTCGCTCGCTGTGCAGCCCGAACTCGTCCGGGTTGTCGTCACCGGCTATATCTGCCACATAGACGTTGGATGGTCTGGGAAAGCTATTGAACAACTGCAGAAGAATCTTCGCGATGTCTTTGCAGAAATCTTCGATATGGATATCTGCCACGGTTACTGTTTGTACTTTTCCAGGAAATGACCAAGCCTGCCAATGGCATCTTCAAGGACGTCAACCCTGGGTAAAAACGCTACACGCAAGTGCTGGCTGTCTCCCAGGTTAAAAGCGCCCCCCTGAACGAGAAGAATTTTTTCCTGGATAAGCAAGTCATAGACCAGCTTTTCATCGTCGCTGATCGGATAGCGTTCGGGGTCCAGTTTCGGAAACAGGTAAAGCGCCCCTTTGGGTTTGACGCAACTGATGCCGGGAATGTCCGTAAGCATTTGCCAGGCAAGGTCTCTTTGCTCCTTCAGTTTGCCGCCCTCGGTGACCAGGTCGTCAATACTCTGGTATCCGCCCAGCGCGGTCTGGATGGCATACTGTGAAGGCACGTTTGAACACAATCGCATGGATGCGAGCATGTCTATTCCTTCAATCAGGTCGGTGGAATAAAACTTGTTGCCACTGACAATCATCCAGCCGGAGCGATACCCGGCTGCCCTGTAGGACTTGGACAACCCGTTAAAGGTAAAAAACAGTATGTCCTCAGCAAGGGAGGCGAGGGGGATATGCTCTGCGCCATCGTAGAGTATTTTGTCGTAAATCTCATCGGCCAGAACAAGCAGGTCATGCTGCCTTGCCAGCTCTACGATTTGCAATAACAATTCCCTTGAATAGACAGCCCCTGTCGGGTTGTTCGGATTGATGACCACGATTGCCTTGGTTTTGTCGGTAATTTTGTTTTTTATATCATCGATGTCAGGAAACCAGTCTGATTGTTCATCGCAGCGATAATGAACGGGAGTGCCGCTGGAGAGTGATACGGCTGCCGTCCACAAGGGGTAGTCCGGGGAGGGGATGAGCACTTCATCGCCAGAGTTCAGAAGCCCTTGCATGGCCATGACTATCAGTTCACTGACACCATTGCCTATATAAATATCTTCAATTTCAACATTGGCAATGTGCCTTTGCTGGCAGCTTTGCATGATCGCCTTGCGTGCAGCGAAAATACCCTTTGAATCGACATAGCCCTGAGCCTGGGGCAAGTTGTGAATGACATCCTGCTGGATTTCCTGCGGTACATCAAAACCAAAGGGTGCGGGGTTGCCAATGTTCAGCTTGAGTACTCTTTGACCTTCTTCTTCCAGACGACGGGCTTCTTTTAGTGCCCCTCCTCTTATTTCGTAACCGACATTGCTGAGTTTGACTGATTTTTTTAGTACACGCATAGAAAATTCTCGAAAAGGCCGCCCCCGCGAGGCTAACAGCTTGCTACAGGTTTAATGGGCTTAATTTAGTCGCTTTTCAACGGGGTTGCAATGTATGAATCACGCCAATTTTCGGGTAGCAGCGTCAATAATAATGTGCACAATGTAATTGTATGTTTTAATAGCTGTTTTTGAGCAACCGGCCCTTAGTCAGGAGGCCTCCATACAAGAGCTTGAATCTGAGGCCTGCAAGCAGGTAATCGTCAGGGAGTGAATAATGAGTAGTGAAATTTTTAATTTCAATGTTGAAAAAATCAATGGTAACAACATCAGTCTGTCGGAATATAAAGGCAAGGTGTTGTTGATTGTGAATACAGCCAGCAAATGTGGTTTTACTCCACAGTTCAAGGGGCTTGAAGCTCTTTATGAGGCATGGAAGGATCAGGGGCTGGTTATTTTGGGCTTTCCCTGTAATCAGTTCCTGAATCAGGATCCTGGCAGCAATAGTGAAATCGGTGAGTTTTGTTCCCTGAACTATGGGGTCACGTTTCCCATGTTCGCGAAGATTGAAGTCAACGGAGATAACACGCACCCCTTGTACCGGCACCTGAAAAAGGCGGCAACAGGGTTGATGGGCAGCGAAGCGGTAAAGTGGAATTTCACCAAGTTTCTGGTTGATCAGGACGGTAATGTGAAAAAGCGTTACGCCCCGAATGTCGAGCCGAAGGAAATTGAGAAAGATATAAGGCAGCTTTTGTCTTGAGCGTGCTTTGACTAGACTAATGTTTTATTGAGTGACAGGGAATTTCAAACTATGCTAGAAAGCCTCATAAGGGTCTGGTTGTTAATAAATTAGGGGAAAGTATGACAGAGCAAAAATCTAAAATAATCTATACCAAAACTGATGAAGCGCCTGCACTCGCTACCTGTTCTTTGCTGCCTATTCTGCAAACCTTCACCTCTGCAGCCGGAATAGAGGTAGAGACCAGTGATATCTCTCTGGCCGCAAGAATCCTCGCTGCCTTCCCCGATAACCTGAGGGACGACCAAAAAGTACCGGACGC
>PDWJ01006668.1_pt1 | contig 10572 bp, 8 predicted proteins | sample 1430881 | NCBI WGS metagenome assembly PDWJ01 (sample SAMN01162460, study PRJNA174530) | Oral metagenome, whole genome shotgun sequencing project. | biome: Marine environment; feature: Marine mammal; material: Swab sample of the gingival sulcus; isolation source: swab sample of gingival sulcus... | reverse complement strand
TAGTTCTATATCCCTTCTTTCAACCAGTTCATTGAGAGGGTAGGAGTTTATAATATTTAGATCATAATCCATCTCTAAAATAGCTTTTCCGGAGTTATTTAATAAGAAAAAACTATCCTCTCCTTTAGAAAGTATGGAGGTTCCTGAAACAATGTTGGTAGATCTGTATCTATTAATATTATTTATTTTTTTATCTTTTAAATCGAATAACTTTTTTATGTTATATCTTCTCTCAAAATCTGATATGTCATAGAAAGCTTTTGATGATGAAATCTCATAGGTTCCCTCTTCGTACTTACTTTCCTTAAAATTAAACTTAGCACAGCTTTTTAGTGAATCAAGAAGCAAATCCCAAGATCCACTTCCATATATATTTTCATCTTTAACTATAAACTTATTACCACTAAATGAATGTCCTACTTCAAATAGCTTTTCCAAAGTAGAGTTACTACTCCATACTCCAATTTTATTAATTTGAAAACTTATAATTTTATCATCATCAAAATTTAGGATATGGGTTTTCCCAAAAGCTTCTCTTGATTTTCCCGTAGTTCCAAACCTTTTTGGCTCTGTTTTATTCTCACAATCAAATAACAAAATAGCCTTTTCTCCTTTATACCAATTGGAAACAGAAAATGAGTAGCCACTCGAGTTACTTTCTTTAGCATCTTTATCCAAAATAGCGACTACTACTTGGTTTCTTTTAAAATTAAAAGCAGAGGCTCTTACCGGAAGGGAATATTTTGTTGTATCAACTTTAAATTGGTAGCTTTCTTTAAGTGATATATCATCATTTGTAAGATCTCTAATTTTTTTCTCATTAGCAGATCTGCTTTTTTCTAACTTTTTTTTATCAGAAGAATATTTTTTTATAAATTTGTTGAGATTTTTAATTGTATCAGATTTTGAACCGTTATTAATAACAAGTTTGCTATCTTCTTCTTTGACCTTGTAGTCAGGAGTTTCTTTTTTATTTGATATTTTAGCGTATACCACAGTATTAAATAGTAAGGATACTATAAAAATTAAAAATAGTTTATTCATTTAAGCTCCTATTTATTTTAGCTACACTGTATAACTTTATACAGTGTAGCTAAATATTAATTTATATAAGTATTACATTAATATTCACTACCGCTACAGAGAGGAGTTGTCATTTTTAAATTTTAGGTTGAGAATAATATTAATCATTAAGACACAATCGGGAACCATATCTGTAGGTTCACATTCTATTACAGTTACCAAGTGACCATTTTCATCCAATGCATCGTAGTATCTCTTAAATCCCTGCTCCCATATATTACCACCGTTAGAGGAATTCTTGTTATTGTTTAACCCCTCATTAAGTTCTTCAATATCTGAAAACTCAAGATTAAGATTATTAGAATTGAGATGATACTTTCCATTAGACTTTGTAATTTTATACTCTGTGGAACCTATGTTGTTTAAAGTTTCCTCAGTAAAAGCAAACGAAACAGCAAGCAACAAGATCAAAACAAATACTTTCATAAAGTACTCCTTATTTTTTTTACTATGAAAAAGATATCTCTTCAATTACTATTTTTCTTCTGACAATGAAAATAGAAGGGATAAACAGACTACTTAATCTCATAAATTTGTACCTCAAAATTTTGATCATCAATATCTCTAATACAGCTTATTCTATTGGTTTTAGGATCAAAACCATTTATTCTTCTATCAAATGGAATCTTTTTTATAACCTTTTTTCTTTCAATAGAGTAAACCCAAATCTCTTTATCAGGCAACCCTTTTCCCATCATAAACTTGGAGTTGTCGATTTGAATATAAAACTCTTCTTTGTATTGGTTATAAAAGAAATTGAGAAGCCTACTAATTCTTAACATAGGGCTATTAAAATCATTTTTAATATCATTAAGAGTTATTTTGTCTAATTCAAGATCTCTTCTTTTAATCAACTCATTAATTGGATAGGAGTTTATAGTATTTAGATTGTAATCCATCTCTAAAATAGCTTTTCCGGAGTTGTTAAGAATAAAAAAGCTATTCTCTATTGGGAATAATAGTGAAGTTCCTGAAAGCACAGACTCTGAAAAGTATTTATCAGCATTATTTGAAGTTTCATCATCTTTTATAAATAGCCTATCTAATCTATATCTCTTTTCAAAATCAGATATGTCATCAAAAGCTTTAGAGGATGAAATATCGTAAGTTCCCTCTTCGTACTTACTTTTTTCAAAATCTAACTTGATACAACTTTTTACTGAATCAATAAGTAAAGGGTAAGATCCACTACCGTATACAGTGTTATTTTTAATAATAAATTTATCTCCAGAAAAGGAAAGTTCTGTTTCAAACAGTTTTTCTAAAGTAGAGTTACTATTCCATACACCAATTTTATTAAATTGAAAACTTATAATTTTATCATCATTAAATTGTAAACTATGAGTTTTTCCAAAAGCTTCTCTTGAATTACCTGTCGTTCCAAACCTTTTTGGTTCTGTTCTATTCTCACAATCAAATAGCAAAATAGCTTTTTTTAAATTTTTTTTATCCAAAAAATTATATGAATATCCATTTGAATTGCTAACTTTACCATTTTTATCTGATAGTGTAACTATTACCTGTTTTTTCTTAAAGTCAAATGCAGAAGTTTTTACCGGAAGGGAATACTTTATTGTATCTACTTTAAATTGATAACTTTCTTTAAATGATAGATAGTTGTTTGATAGATCTTTTGGAACTATTTTTTTATTGTTACTGGTAATTTTATTTTTCTTTAACTTTTTAATCTTTTTATTGCTTTTTTTTGAGTCCTTATTATCCCTCAAATATATTTCTCTAAGTTCATCCCCATTAGCAACAGTATCAATTCTTGAGCCATTATCAACAATAAACTTACCATTCTCTTTTTTCACTTTAAGAATAAGCTTTGTATCATTACTTGATATTTCTGCATATCCTAGTGTTTTAAATACTAATATTGAAACAAAAATTAAAACAATTGCTCTCATTTTTACCTCTAGCTAATTTAGGATTGATTTATTTTATTATTATATTTTTATTAAAAAACATTAGAATATGCAAGGGTAAAATAAATTTTATAATGAACTTTATTAATTGTGTATTGTATTAATTTGTTATATATAGTATTATCCTAATTTAAGAGAATGCTTTATATGTTTATAATAAATTAAAGGGGAAAATAATGGAAAATCAAATATTAAATATTTCCAAAACCAGAGAGGGTGAAAACAGTTTTATGGGCAAGGTCTACTCATGGATGTTTATAGCTCTTCTTGTTACCGGTTTTACTTCATACTTTATGCTATCATCACCAGATCTGTTGTTCAGCGTTGCAACATCTCCAATATTTTATCTTCTAATCTTTGGAGAGCTAGGTTTGGTTATCTTCTTCTCTGCAAGGATAAATAAGCTTAGTCTCACAACAGCGACTCTGGTATTTATGATCTACTCAGTTCTCAATGGAATAACAATCTCCGTAATACTTTTGCAGTATACATCAACTGTTGTATACAATGCGTTTCTAGCTTCTGCTGTTACTTTTGGGGCTATGAGTGGTTACGGATATTTTACCAAGAAAGATCTTACAAGTTGGGGTGGGTTCTTTATGATGGGTCTTATAGGTATTATTATAGGTTCTGTTATAAATATATTTATGGCATCTTCAACTCTTCATTGGCTTATAACCTACATCGGTATTTTTGTATTTTTAGGTTTAACCGCTTACGATACACAGAAGATAAAAAGTTACTACCTACAGTCAGATGATAGCGACACACTGGGAAAACTTGCTCTGTTTGGAGCACTGGCTCTATATCTTGATTTTATAAATCTGTTCTTAATGATCTTGAGAGTTTTTGGAAGAGGTGATGATTAGGTAAGTTTCTTCTGTTAGATAAATTTAATCTAGATATAAGCAGGATCTAAGTATATTTTGCAATCAATTTGATCTAAGCTTGGTTTACTTGACAATCCTGTTTGAGTTAGATATATTGAAACTAAAATTATAAACTATCTTGGAGATTTAATGTCTAAGCTAATGGTTAGCGTTTCCGGTATTAGGGGTATTGTAGGAGATTCTTTGACTCCTAATGTTATTATGGATTATGTTTCAGCATTTGCAAAATATTGTGGTGGTGGTCCCATTGTAGTTGGTAGAGATACCAGACCTACGGGTGAAGCAATAATGAACTTAGTTTGTTCAACTTTAAATATGTGTGGGGTTGATGTTATCTGTGTTGGTATAGCAACTACTCCTACAATTGAGATGGGTGTAAAGTTGTATGAAGCAGCCGGTGGTATTGCCATTACTGCCAGCCATAATCCTATTGAGTGGAATGCTCTAAAGTTTTTTGATAAAGATACTCTTTTTTTAGATGAGGTTGAGGGTGAAAAACTTCAATCTATCTTGAAGAGTAGAGATTTTAACTTTGTAGATTATAAAGAGATGGGTAGCACTAAATATGAGTATGATGAGGTTAAAAATTATCATATCAGAAGTGTTTTAGATCTTCCATATTTAAATAAAGGAGCTATCCGTAAAAAAGGGTTTAAGGTTGTAGTAGATTGTGTTAATGGTGCCGGTTATGAGATTATTCCCGAGATTTTAGAGGATCTTGGTTGTACTGTTCATAGAATGTTTTGTGAACCTACGGGAGAGTTCCCTCATGGAGCAGAGCCTCTACCTGAAAACTTGACTGATATATGTGAAGTTATCAAAAATGGAAATTATGACCTCGGTATGGTTGTTGACCCTGATTCTGATAGATTAGCTCTTATATCGGATGGTGGAGAGCCTTTAGGGGAGGAGTATACTCTTGCAATGGTTACTGACCTTATTTTATCAAAGGTTGAGACTGATGTTTGTGTAAATATTTCAACTTCGAGAGCTGTTGATGATATCTGTAAAAAGTATAACAGAAAATTATACAAGGCTAAGGTTGGAGAGGTTAATGTATCCAAAAAGATGCTTAAAAACGGTTGTATTATTGGTGGAGAGGGTAATGGTGGAGTTATTTTACCTGAAATTCACCCGGGCAGGGATGCTGTTGTGGGTGTTGCTTTAATACTTCAATATCTTTTGGAAAAAGAGAGTTTTATTACAGATGTTTTCAATGAGCTTCCCCAATACTCTATATCAAAAAATAAGTTACAGCTTGAAAATTTAGATTATGATAAAATTATTGGAAGCTTGGTAGAGGGTGTTGAGCCTGATAAAATATCAAGACTTGACGGTGTTAGGATTGATAAAGAGGATCATTGGATCCAGATTAGAAAATCAAACACAGAGCCTATTGCAAGAATATTTGTAGAGGCTGAAACAAAGGAAAAAGCTGAAAAGATTTATGAAGAGTATATTAGTAAAATTAATACTTCTATTTAGTGTTTTATTATTACTCTCTTGTGCTTCAACTAAAGAGGAGATAAAGTTTGATAAAATGATCGGCTCTGGTAAGCCGGTCTTTTATTATAATCTCATAAAGAGTTTTGGAAGAGATGACAGTGAGTTTAAACTTATTTCAAGATATAAGATTGAATATGACAGACTCCATTTTGAGAGATTAAACGGTAAATATGTATCTAAGTTTAATGTTAGTTTTGCTGTTTTTAAAAGGGGAGAGGAGATACCTGTAAAGCAGGAGTTTCTATCAAAAGAAGTTGTTGTTGAAAGATTTGAAGATACGGATAATCATAAACTATTTGATTTTGATCAATTTGAACTCTTTCTTCCTGTAGGTGAATATACCACAGAACTTAAGATTGAATCTAAGAGTGGTGAGTATTATAAGAGAGTTGATGATGTTACTTTTTGGTATGAAAACACTCTTGGTATGAGTAATCTTACACTTTTTAAATCCCCTTCGGAAAAGTTTGATCTGGATAATATGATACCAATTGTAAGTAATAGAATTGATGAGGATTGTAAAAATATTGGTATCTATTTTGAACTCTTATCCCCAAAAGATTTGGAGTATACGGTAGAATATTCGCTAATGAACTCAGATCGTCAACTTATATACAGTGATAAAATAGATAAGAAAACAAGTGGAAGAGTTACAAAAGAGATAATAGCTTTCTCTCTTAACAATAATAAAATTGGCGACTATATTTTTAAAGTTGTTACCTCTATAGAAAATAAAAGGTTTGAAAGGTATATTCCTTTCAATATTAGATGGAGAGATGATACAGCTGAAATTTCCAATCTTAATGAGGCTATAAGAAATCTTATATATATTGTTGATGACAGAGATACATTATCCACTGTTTTAAGATATGACTATAATGAAAAAAGAAAGTGGTTTAATAACTTCTGGGGCAAGGTTAACAAGGGCAGTGGAGATAGCAATATTGTTATGGAGGAGTATTACAGAAGGGTAAACTTTTCAAATGTAAACTTCTCTTCAGGTGCTAAGAAGGGGTGGAAAACCGATAGAGGACAGGTTTTTATTATTTATGGGGAGCCGGATGAAATTCAAAAATATGAGTATTCAAGACATATAAAACCCTATGAAGTATGGGTGTATTATAACAGGGGAAGACAGTTTATTTTTGATTATGTTGCCGGAGATTTCAGATTGAGGAGAGAATAATGGATATCACTGTTTTGGCAAGTGGTAGTAAAGGTAATTGTTCCCTCATTGATAGTGGTGATGGTCTTATTCTTGTTGATGCGGGTATATCAGGAAAAAGAATAATTGAGAAGATTAGTGAAGCCGGAAAAGATAGTAAAGATCTTGTAGGGCTGGTTTTAACACATGATCACAGAGATCATATCAGCGGAGCGGGTATAATATCTAGAAGATTGAAAATTCCCGTGTATACCTCTCCAATAATCCACAGCATGAATAAAGAGATTCTAAAGAATTGTGATGTTAAATATTTTAACGGTAGATTTAATATCTCCTCTTTAGAAGTAACTCCTATTCCTATTTCTCACGATGGTAGCGATAACTATGGTTATATTTTTGAGAAGGGTGGTAAAAAGATAGGTCATATTACAGATCTTGGGGTTGTTACATCCCTTGTTAAGGAGAGATTAAGGAGTTGTAATATCTTAGTTTTGGAATCAAACCATGATCTTAAAATGTTAAAAGAGGGGCCTTATCCTTGGTATCTAAAGCAGAGAATTTTAGGTAAAAAGGGGCATATCTCCAATGTTCAATCCTCCGATTTGGTAAAAGAGATATATAGTGAGAGGTTGAAAGATCTTGTTTTAGCACATCTGAGCGAAGAGAATAATGATCCTGTAATTGCCTATGATAATATGGATAGGTTAAGATCTTCTTTTGGTCACAACTATTCAATACATGTGGCAAAGCAGAACACTATTTCTGAAACTTTTGTTGTAGATCTTGATTAATATGAATATGAGAGCCAAATTATTAAATCAATTTTTTCTATACTTGATTATTTTTATATAATTTTATTTATATTAATTATGATTGGTATTTTTGTAATGAGGAGGGGTTATTAAAAAGCTGTTATTAATATTTCTTATCTTGGTATCTCTTTTCCTTTCTATAGGAAATTTTCACATTGTATACGGAAAGGATCTTTTAACCATTATTGAAAGAAAAAATTTTGGATTTGATAACATATTTATCTCTCTGGATGATATAATAAAAAATATCTATAACAATAGTACAGAAATTAGATTAAGAGATAATTATATAATTACAAAGCTCTCTGAAAAAGGTGGTTTTAAGTTAGGTTATAAACATATTGCGGAGCAGTTTGCAAAGAAGCTTCTGTTGGAGATAAAGAGAGTTTCTGATTTAGATAAAAATTATAAACCTTCATTAAATGATATTGGAATAGGTAATACTTTAAATCTTGATCCAAAAACTTATGGAGTTGATGTTTTAAGAGTTGAGGATGGCTTTATTATTGTGAGGTGTAAGGGGGAAAAAGTAGTTATTAATTATTAATTTTATTTTTGTTATATAAAATATATCTACCATAAGGTTCTCGAGGAATACAACTTTTTCAATCAGTTTGGGAAAAGTTTTAAGATTTTTTAAAATCTATAAACTTTTCAGGGCTTCTATAATAGTAAATCAACTTTTATATTGACAATTAGTTTTATATTACTATAATCAAGAAAGTCTAAACTATTATAATGTTTGGAAGGGTATACTATTACACAATCTTTTGGGGATAAAATGAGTAGATTAAAAGAGATAAATAGGCGTAAAACCTTTGCTATAGTAAGTCATCCTGATGCCGGTAAGACCACTTTAACAGAGAAATTACTTCTTTTTGGTGGTGCCATAAGGGAAGCCGGAGCTGTTAAATCCAATAAGATAAAAAAGGGTGCAACTTCAGATTTTATGGAGATAGAGAGACAGAGGGGTATTTCTGTAGCTTCATCTGTAATGGGATTTGAATATAAAGATTATAAAGTAAATATACTTGATACTCCGGGTCATAAAGATTTTGCCGAAGATACCTATAGAACACTTACGGCAGCGGACTCTGTAATAGTTGTTATTGATGTTGCAAAGGGTGTTGAGGAGCAAACAGAAAAGCTTGTTAATGTTTGTAAGATGAGAAACACTCCAATTATTGTTTTTATAAATAAGATAGATAGGCCGGGTAAAGATAGTTTTGAACTTTTAGATGAGATTGAACTAAAACTTGGTATTAAGGTTTCTCCATTCAGTTGGCCTGTTGGTATGGGTGAAGAGCTTAAAGGTGTTTATAATTTAAGAGATAAAAATTTAAAGCTATTTAAAGCTCATCAAACCCAAGATGAGGACTCTACTATTGTTATTGATGGTCTCGATTCAGATCTTTTAGATGAACATATTTACAACCAAGCCGACAAACTTAGAGAAGATGTTGAGATGGTTGAGGGTGTATATCCTGAATTTAATTTAGATGATTATCTTAATGGTGAGATCTCTCCACTATTTTTTGGATCTGCACTAAACAATTTTGGAGTTAAGGAGCTTTTGGAGTGCTTTTTGGATATAGCTCCAAAACCTTTGGATAGAGAAACAGATACAAGAGTGGTAAAATCTGATGAGGAGAAGTTTTCAGGATTTGTATTTAAGATTCATGCAAATATAGATCCTAATCACAGGATGAGAATAGCTTTTTTAAGGGTTGTTTCCGGAGTTTTTGAAAGAAATAAAAATTATCATCATGTCAGGCTTAATAGAAAACTGAAGTTCTCAAATCCTACTTCATTTATGGCTCAAAAGAAGGAGACCATTGAAAACGCCTATCCGGGTGATATTGTAGGTATACCCGATACGGGTAATTTTAAAATAGGTGATACCTTGACAGAGGGTGAGTCTTTCTCATTTAAAGGTATTCCAAGTTTCTCTCCTGAACTGTTTAAGTATGTTGAAAACACAAATCCATTAAAAACGAAACAATTAAATAAAGGTATTGATCAATTGATGGAAGAGGGTGTTGCCCAACTGTTTACAAAGGTTAGTAATAATAGAAAGGTTATTGGAACGGTTGGAGAGCTTCAATATGAGGTAATCCAATACAGACTAGAACATGAGTATCAAGCGAGCTGTAGATTTGAATCTATATCTCTGTATAAAGCTTGTTGGATAAGTAGTGATGATGAGAGTAAACTAAAAGAGTTTATCCAAAAAAGGTCAGACTCAATGGCTAAAGATAGATACGGTAATGATGTTTTCCTTGCTCAATCTCCATATAAGCTTCAGATGGTTCAGGATAATTATCCTGAAATAAACTTTCACTTTACATCAGAGTGTCGATAAACTTCGTATTACTGCGTTGAATTAAATTCTCCGTTGCTCACTTACTAATTGTAAGCTCAGACTGCCTACCAACTTCGCATTACTGCGTCATCGATTTTTTATGTTCAAATCACCTAGGTTTACTAGGCTCCTATCACATAAAAAATCAATTCCTTGTACTGCTCACTTCTCGAAAGTCTGAGCCGTTGCGTGCAACGGCTCTACAATTCACAACTTATCCCCTTTCCAAGGGGAGATGCCCAAAGGGTAGAGGGAAATCTCCCACCTTCGGTCTTCCGTCTTCGGTCTTCCACAACCTCTTTTAATTTCCACTCTACAAAAAAAGCCTCAAATTTGAGGCTTTTTTTGTAGTATCTTATTAGAAAATTACTTAATCAGTATCATCTTTTTGACATGATTCTCTTTTCCCACTGTTAGCTTATAGTAATACACACCACTGGAAAGGTTTGAGCCGTTAAACTCAATAGAGTGTGTTCCACTTTTCATACTATTGTTAAGTAAACTTTTAACCATTTCACCCTTGGTATTGTAAACCTCTAATTTTACATCTGATTCCATGGGTAAGTTAAAACTTATGGTTGTAGTTGGGTTGAATGGGTTTGGGTAGTTTTGAGAGAGAGATAAACCATTAGGTAGAACCTCTTCGGTAGAGGTTGGCATAAGAGAAGAGTCCTCATAATCTCGGACTATGAGATTTCTTAAAGAACGGTTAGATTTGCTACTACCCGGTCCACAATTTATAACATCATAACCTTTATTAAAAATATCTCCAATATTTCTAAAAGGTGGTGTAATAAAAGTTGTTGAATCGTTATTTATATAAGTA
>PDWJ01005373.1_pt1 | contig 10573 bp, 6 predicted proteins | sample 1430881 | NCBI WGS metagenome assembly PDWJ01 (sample SAMN01162460, study PRJNA174530) | Oral metagenome, whole genome shotgun sequencing project. | biome: Marine environment; feature: Marine mammal; material: Swab sample of the gingival sulcus; isolation source: swab sample of gingival sulcus... | reverse complement strand
AAAATATACGAAAGAAGCGAGCTAAAGATTCGATAGTTAAGGGTTTTTTAGAAGTTTCTAACAATAAATAAATATAATGGAACAAATACATGTAGTAAAACGAGATGGTACAAGAGCACCTATAGATCTTGCCATGATTCATGAAGCGGTAGAGTGGGCTTGTAATGGATATGAAAATGTTTCTGTTTCGGATATAGAAATAAACTCTAAATTACAGTTTTATGAGGGAATGACTACTTCCGAAATTCAGAAAGTAATGATACGGTCAGCCGCTGACTTGATTTCTAAAGAACGACCTAATTATCAATATGTTGCTTCAAGGTTATTGCTGATGGACTTACGCAAAAAAGTGTATAAGCAAGCCAACCCTATTCCATTTGAGTATTTAATTAAAAATAATGTGTATCGAGGCATTTATGATAAGAAGATATTATCAAAATACTCTACACAAGATATTATTTACCTCAGTAAAAAGATTGATTATGATAGGGATTTTAAGTTTTCCTATGCAGGATTAAGTCAGATGGTAGATAAGTATCTTTTGCAGGATAGAAAAACCGGCGAAATATACGAAACTCCACAAGAAGCATTTATGTTGATTGGGATGTTTATGTTTATGAATTATGATAAAAAAATTCGTAAAGATTATGTATTGCGGTTGTATAATGCCTTATCTACTTTCAAAATTAGCTTACCAACGCCTATTATGGCAGGTGTTCGTACGCCATTACGCCAGTTTAGTTCTTGTTGTTTGATTGATGTGGGAGATTCTATTGAATCTATCATGCATTCTAATACGGCAGTGGGATATTACACGGCTCAGCGTGCCGGTATTGGATTAAATTTTGGTCGAATTAGAGGTATTGATGCTCAAATCCGTGGGGGAGAGGTAGTACATACCGGTTTGGTGCCTTTCCTAAAAATGTTTGAAGCAACCACTAAAAGTTTTACTCAAAATTCTATCCGTGGAGGCGGCTCTACTTCTACTGTTCCATTTTTCCATTGGGAAATAGAGACTTTTATCCAATTGAAAAACAATAAGGGAAATGACGAAAACAGGGTAAGAAGAATGGATTACTCTATTGCGGTGAATAGATTATTCCGCGAAAGGGTAAAAGAGGGCAAGGATATTACACTTTTCTCAACTGAGGAGGTTATTAAATTGTATAATCTTTTTTATAGCTCTGAATATGATGCTTTTAAAGAGATGTATGAAGCCTTTGAGAATGATTATTCGGTACGGAAGAAAACCATCAGTGCCCGTGAATTGTATCTTGCTATATTAAAAGAGCGTTATGAAACCGGACGAATTTATATCTTAAATGCCGACCATGTAAATAAACATAGCTCGTTTAAGGATAATATCTTTATGAGCAACCTTTGTCAGGAGATTACCTTACCTACTGACCCGTTGGTAGATGTAAATAAAGCTGATGGAGAGATTGCCATGTGTATATTAAGTAATATCAATTTGGGGAAAATTGATTCCATTGAAGAAATTGACGATTTAACAGAGCTCTTGGTGAGATTTTTGGATGAATTAATTGATTATCAGGAATATCCTGTAAAAGTAGCGGAGAAATCAACTAAAAATCGTAGAAGTTTAGGTATTGGTATTTCTGATGTATTTAATTTCTTAGCGAAGAATAATCTGAAGTTTTACACCGATGAGGGAAGAGCGATTATTCACGAATATGCAGAGCGCTTCCAGTATGGATTGATTAAGGCATCTGCCATGCTGGCAAAAGAAAAAGGCGCTTGTAAATATTATAATCGTACCAAATATTCCGATAATATTTTCCCAATAGATACCTATGAGAAAAATGTAGATGAAATTGTACCCAATCGTTTGAAATGTGATTGGAATGAGTTACGTGAATTGGTTCGCAATTATGGATTGAGAAATTCTGCATTGAGTGCTATTCCACCGGCAGCTTCCAGTTCTATTGTTTCTAACTCTACTCCGGGTATCGACCCTGTTCGTAAGTTGTTGATTGCCAAAGTAAGTAAATATGGTCCTTTGAAGCAGTTGGTTCCGGGATTTGAGACTTATGCGGAGAATTATGATTTGGCTTGGGATATCAATAATGAAGAATATTTGAAGTTTGTGGCGATATTCCAAAAGTTTTTGGATCAAAGTATCAGCACCAACATGTATTATGATATTTCTAAATATGAAGATAATAAAGTGCCGATGCGAGAATTAATTCGCCATGAAAGTACAGCTTATAAATATGGTTTGAAAACTTTGTATTATTTGAACAGTAATGATAATTCGGGAGAAGTATCTCAACAACAAGCCCAGCAAGATGACGATGTGCAACAGAATGAGGTGTTGGAAGATGATGGAGGTTGTGAAGGAGGTGCTTGTTCGGTGTAATTTTTGAATCTTAGCAAAAATTGGCAAGTGTGTTTGAGTAATTATAATTATCGGGTAAAGTATTCATTGAATTCTCTTTTATGTGAGAAAAATAATTCAAAAAAAATGCTTATCTTTGAGATATAAAATTACAAAATCATGAAAAAAGAAACTGCCATAAAATTATTTCAAGAACAGAGTGTTCGAGTGCATTGGGATAACGGACAAGAGAAATGGTATTTTTCCATAGTAGATGTTATTGGTGTTTTGACGGATAATGAACATCAAGGAGCAAGAAATTATTGGAAAGTGCTAAAACATAGGCTAAAAAAAGAGGGAAATGAAACGGTTACAAATTGTAACCGTTTGAAAATGCAAGCAAGTGACGGAAAAATGAGAATGACAGATGTAGCTGATACAGAACAGTTATTGCGGTTAATTCAATCTGTACCGTCGCCTAAGGCAGAACCTTTTAAGATGTGGTTGGCTAAAGTGGGTTATGAGCGAATAGAGGAGACCGAAGATCCTGAAAAAGCATTTGATAGAGCGATGGAAACCTATCGAAAAAAAGGATATTCGGTAAATTGGATTAATCAAAGGTTGAAAAGCATTGAAGTTAGAAAAGAATTAACTGATGAATGGGATGCAAGAGGGGTAAAAAAAGGGTTGGAATATGCTATTTTAACGGATGAGATTACCAAAGCATGGTCGGGAATGACAACCCGTGAGTACAAAGACTTGAAAGATTTGAAAAAGGAAAACTTGCGAGATAATATGACCAATTTAGAATTGGTATTGAATATGTTGGCAGAAGCTTCCACTACGGAAATATCAAAAGAAAAAAAGCCAAAAACACTACAAGAAAATAAAGAAGTAGCAAAAAAAGGCGGAAAAGTGGCTGATGTAGCACGAGCTCAATTGGAAAAAAATACCGGTAAAAAAGTTATTTCACCGTTAAATGCAAAAGATTTAGCAAATAGATTGGAAGAAAATAATGAAAAGTAGCAATTACTTATTGTCAAATAAATTTTGTATTTTAGCAAAAAATAAAAACACAGGAAATAGGGAAATGGAATAACCCAAAACCTAACCCCTAAAACCCAAAACCTAAAAACATGAAAGATAATAAAATATGTAAACCCAGTATTTATTGTGATGCAAAAATAGATTTTCTTAAAGAGAAGATGTTTTTTGGTACAGGAAAAAATGTACAGCGTTATGATATACAGAAATATCCTTTTTATGAAAAGCTATCACAACGTATGTTGAGCTTTTTTTGGCGTCCGGAGGAGATTTCTTTGATTAAAGATATTAATGATTTTAATACTTTATCCAAGCAAGAAGAATTTATCTTTACTGAAAATTTGAAATATCAAATTTTATTGGATAGTGTACAAGGGCGTTCTCCTTTCCTTACATTCGGACAGGTAGTTACATTGCCCGAAGTGGAAGAAGCTATTATTATTTGGGACTTTTTCGAGACCATTCACTCCATTAGTTATTCTTATATCATTAAAAATGTATATCCTGACCCTGCCAAAGTTTTTGATGATATTATGCAAAATGAGATGATTGTTGAAAGAGCAGGAAGTGTTACTGATCATTATAACGATTTTTACCAATGTTTGATTAAATATCAAGCCGCACAATTAGGTGTAGCGGATATAGAGGTAGATATGAATGAATTGAGAAAGAAACTATATCTGGCATTGGTATCGGTAAATATCTTAGAAGGTGTTCGTTTTTATGTTTCTTTTGCTTGTTCTTTTGCTTTTGCTGAGAATAAGAAGATGGAGGGAAATGCCAAAATCATTCGTTTTATTGCCCGTGACGAAAATGAGCATCTTGCCATTACGCAAAAAATGATTAGAGATTTGAGAAATAAAAAAGATGAAGGTTTCTCTGAAATCATCAAGAATTTAGATGATGAAGTATATAAAATGTATAAAGATGCAGCAGAACAGGAGATGCGTTGGGCAGAATATTTGTTTGAAAAAGGCTCAATCATTGGATTAAATGCCAAAGTGTTGATAAAATACATGAAATACCTAACGGATAAACGGTTAAGAGGAATTGGGCTTTCACCGATGTTTGGAGAAAAAAATAATCCGCTAACATGGATGGATAACTGGTTGCAGAATGATACCGTTGAGGTATTGCCACAAGAAACAGAAATCAGTTCTTATGTAGTAGGTGGTGTGGATATGAATGTAAAGGATGAAGATTTTGATTTTTAGTAGTTTTTATAATATAAAATTAGATTTATGCAAAAAAGCCACCTAAAAAGGTGGCTTTTGTTTTATCAAAGTGTCAGTTTATTCGTTCCAAAAGATTTGTAAAAATGTTTTAAAAAATAAACCGTAAAAAAGAATTAGTACCTTTTGGGTACTCTAAGAATAGTTAAGGTTTAATAATCTCTACGAAAATTTCTGTTTTCAAAACGGTTATTAGAACGCTCACGTGCTTCATTTACACGCATGTTGCGACCTCTTAAATCAGCGTCATTTAATGCTTCAATTGCTTTATTCGCTTCTTCATCATTTGCCATTTCAACAAATCCAAATCCTTTACTACGACCGGATTCCCGATCTTTAATAATTTTTGAAGAAGTTACCTCTCCGTACTCTTCAAAAACTTCTCTTAAATTATCTTCATTAACGTCGTAATGAAGATTTCCAATGTAAATATTCATAAAATATATTAATAAATGAACTACAAAGGAACATTAATTATCGCAGAATAAAAAATATATAGCACTTTATTTATTTTAAATTTATAGATGTATTTCTTAAAATATTTATTATCATGGTTTTAAAATGTTTTTTTAATGAGTTCAATAATTTTAGGTATTACTCCAAATTAACCTCAATCTCATCAGCAAACAACCATGATTGATGCCCGGCACCCAAATGCCATTCCGGAAGTTTTCCCGGACTTTTTGCCATTACTTTGATGTATCTTACTCTTTTATTCACCGGAATGGTAAACCTTTCGATGATAGGGTCGGTATTCTTAGGCGATACTTTATGAGTTGCTGTACCCACTTCTTTAAATTTCTTTCCGTTCTTTGATACAAACACTTTTACATATTCGGGCATCAAAATCCATGAACGGCTATCCTGAATAAATCCAACAGTAATAGATTTTACTTTTTTCTTTTTCGAAATATCAATAGTTGCCATAAGGTCTTGCCCTTGATAGCCCTGCCAGTTTCCGGTTTTAAAACTATTTCCACCTTTTATGCCATTAATCAAAGCATCATTACCTCCGGCAGCATATTGACTTGGGTATGTGTTCTCTAATTTTATGCTGATATTATCTTGCACCCTTGTAAAAGTATTGTTCAGGATGTTGCTTTTCTTCCCATTTCGTTGGGCATAAAAGTAAAATGTAGTGGTTTGATTCACCTCAATGGGTTGGGTGTAACGCTTAAAGCCGATAGAATCTTTTTTATTGACCATTGAAACATAAATATCTGCTTCTTTATCAATACAAGCCAATGCAATCTTTTGTTGTCCTTTAAAAGCCGCCTCACCATTTTTTACATAAGGTACAGGCACAATTGACTGGTCTTTGATGGTTCTTTCGGGGAATGTTGTAAACCATTCTTGGTTGGCTTCTGATCCCATTTCAAAGGTTAATGTTCCACCATTCATAATATCTTGATGATGGATAAAAGCCTTATGATAAGGTTTTCCGTTTAAGAATACTTTTTGAATGTAAACGTTGGATTTACTATTGTTTTTGCTGATGATTTCAAAGGTCTTTCCATTTTCAAGATGAAGGCTTGCTTCCTCAAACACAGGACTTCCAAATACGTAATAATCCGTTCCCGGTGTTATCGGATAAAATCCCAAACTGCTCAGCACGTACCAAGCCGACATTTGTCCGCAATCTTCATTTCCACTTAATCCGTCCGGTGCATTTTGGTAAAGCGTTTCCATAATCTCTCTTACGTACTGTTGTGTTTTCCATGGTTTTTCAGCAAAACTGTACAAATAAGCAATATGGTGGCTTGGCTCATTGCCATGGGCATACTGTCCGATTAATCCTGTGATATCCGATTGTGTTCTTCCTGTAGTTTTAGAATCTTCTGTAAATAATTGGTCTAAAAACTCGGCAAAACGTGCTTTCCCGCCCATAAACTTTATCATGGTGTTTACATCTTGCGGCACAAAAAAGTTATACTGCCATGCATTGGCTTCGGTATAATGAAAATTCACCTCTTTAGGATCAAAAGGCGTAAACCAATCAGCATTAATTCGGGCACGCATAAAACGGGTATTGTCATCATATAGGTTTTTCCAATTCTGTCCTCGTTGAATAAATTCCTGATAAACTTTTTCATTACCTATCATCTTTGCAAACAAGGCAATACACCAATCATCATAAGCATATTCTAATGTTCGGCTAACAGATTCTCCTTCATAAGAAGTTGGAATATATCCGAATTTTCGATAAGCCGGCAATCCTTCCATGTCGGTTGAAGCGCTATTTAACATGGCTTTTAAAGCTAAGTTCAAATCAAACCCTTTAATGCCTTTTACATACGCATCCACAATTACCGGAATGGAATGATAACCAATCATACAATCTGTTTCATTGCCAGCTAACTCCCATACCGGCAAGCGTCCACCTTGCTCAAACTGATGTAACATGGTGTTAATCATATCCGTAGTTCGTTGCTGTTGAGTAAGGGTAAATAATGGGTGTGTGCCTCTAAAAGTATCCCACAAACTAAAGATGGTATATTGATTGCCCTGCTTTAATTGGTGAATTTTTTGGTCGGTTCCGCGATAACGTTTATCCACATCCGAGAATAAGTTAGGATTCAAATACGCATGATACAATGCCGAATAAAAGATGGTTTTATTGGTCTTATCGCTATCTTTTATTGTGATTTTGTTTAATTCTTTCTCCCAAGCTTGTTGGGTTTGGGTTAATGTTTTTTCAAAATCAAAATGAGGAATCTCCTGTTGTAAGTTTTTCTTTGCCCCTTCAACATCTACGGCAGAAATACCCACTTTTACTTTCACCTCTTTGGCTGCACCGAAATCTAAGATGGTTTTAATATCTTTTCCGGAAATTTTTTTGTTACGTGTGCGGAGGTTGTGGTTGTAATCTTTAAATGGAGGAGAAAATACCATGTAAAAATAGAGGTGTTGATTGGTAGCCCATGCTTCAGAATTTCGATATCCGATAATGGTAGAATCATTTAGAAGCTGCAAACTTGAAGACAAGACTTTGTCCCTATGTTGTAAGTCCAATATCACAAAGTGAGGCTCATCCTTTTCGAAAGTATAATGATGAAAACCACATCTTTCGGAAGCGGTTAATTTTACCTTAATCTGTTCTTCGGGTAAGGTTACGGCATAAAATCCGGGAGAAGCTATTTCATCTTTATGAGAAAAAACAGTAGCATAGCCTTTTTTATCATTCTCTTTTCCATTGTCAAAATAGGATTTTCCTGAAGTGGGCATTAATAAGATATCGCCATAATCCAATACACCCGTTCCACTCAGGTGTGTATGGGTAAAACCATATACAATACTATCAGAATAGTGGTATCCTGAACAACCATCCCAACTGTCAAGTCGGGTATCCGGACTGAGTTGTACCATTCCAAAAGGTGCAGATGCCCCCGGATAGGTGTGTCCATGTCCGCCGGTACCAATAAAAGGATTAACATATTGGTTAAGGTCTGTGTTGGAATTTTGACACGAAACTGTTAATAGGATTAGTGGAAAAAGAATTAATAATGTAATGTTTTTCATAAATTTCATGGTATCTGTTGTTTTTAATGAGCGTTTAACCGAGAACACTTAATATTATAAGCCTACGAAATTATAAAAAATTTCAATAGGTTGTGGATTTTTAAACCATTAAGGCGTCATATTCGATTAGCAATCTTTTTTTCTTTGTCTAGATTATTATCATATTCTCAAATTACCACATTCTCGTATTCTCAAATTAACAAATTACCACATTAATTCATCATTTATAATTTTTAGGATACTATTACCACCTTATTAGGGAACTGTAGATGCTTTGTTAAGGTGCTATAGATGCCTTATTAAGGTGCTGTAGATGCTTTGTTAAGGTGTTATAGATGCCTTATTAAGGTGCTGTAGATGCTTTGTTAAGGTGCTGTAGATGCTTTGTTAAGGTGTTATAGATGCCTTATTAAGGTGCTGTAGATGCTTTGTTAAGGTGTTATAGATGCCTTATTAAGGTGCTGTAGATGCTTTGTTAAGGTGCTGTAGATGCCTTGTTAAGGTACTGTAGATGCCTTGTTAAGGTACTGTTGCCACCTGATTAGGGTACTGTTGCCACTTGATTAGGGTATTATAATCACCTGATTAGGGTACTATAACCACCTAATTAGGGTACTGTTGCCACCTGATTAGGGTACTATAACCACTTGATTAGGGTACTATAACCACCTAATTAGGGTACTGTTGCCACTTGATTAGGGTATTATAATCACCTGATTAGGGTACTATAACCACCTAATTAGGGTACTGTTGCCACCCGATTAGGGTACTATAACCACCTAATTAGGGAGCTATAACCACCCGATTAGGGTACTGTTACTGACCTGTGCTTTTCCCTCTTCCTTCTTAATTAACCACTATTTTCTTACTGGTAACATATTTTCCAGCATGGAGGCTAATTATGTAGATGCCTTTGGGAAGGCGATTGCCGTTATGGTCGCTGCCGTTCCATGTTAATTGATAACTGCCTGTGGATTGTTGACCGGGGTTCCATATTTTTACACAATCTCCATTTATGTTATATGCCTTTATTATTACATTACTGGCATGTTGCAGGCTATAATCTATGATGCTTTGGATTTCTAACGGATTAGGAGCTACCGTTAAGGATGTTATTGGAGCTTTATATGTTGTTGTGGCAATTGGTTTTTCTTCTAAAGTACGAAGTTTTACTTTTCTGTGTAGTGCATTGACATACTCGGAGTACTCCAAATATAAATAGCCATGATGAGAAATTAATCGATTGTAAAAAAATCCACGATTATTTTCACTAATCTCTACGCCCACCCATAGACCATTAATGAATTGATAATGCATATGAAAATGGCTACCGTCTCGTTCTTCTGTTTGTACAATATGAGGTTGGTTATACTTGTCAAAAGCTATAGCGGAATAAAAAACTTGTCCCATATTCGGGATTTCTGTCAATAGGTCTTGTTCCCATGTCGAACCGTTATAATACTGGTGAATACTTCCTTCATGAGTAGCATTGCCAAGAGTATTTGTTTTTGTAATTTCTCCCCTTATGATATGGGGATTACCTTCCGCATCAATGGTAATATCAGAAGCTCCAAATTGTTTTTTATCAGAAAGTTGTGTCATCTCCGACCATTCTCCATTTGCATTTAAAGTATAATAAACCGATACCGAATCCAAAACATCTGCCCCTACCTGTTTAGCATTGGTAAATAATAAGTTATTATTAGGGTCAACCACAGCCTTATTCACACCTTTTATACCGGAATAAGGTGCTGTAAAAGGACCGTTCCACATTCCGTTTTCTAATATTTTATATTGGATTTCGTTAGAACGTAACCAAAAACAATATATCTTATCATTATGGTCAATATATATACTACTATTATAAGTAGGCTTTTCTTCGCTTAAAGTTGTAATTGATTGATTCCATATGCCATTTGCATTACAAGAAGTATAGCGAACAACTCTATTTTCCGGAACTTCTAAATTAAAGTCATAAGTTACATGCAACCTATTTTGAACATCGCCTACAATATGAGGATTTCCCGGCAATAGCAAATTATTTTGAGAAAGATGTTCCGGCATACTCCAAGTATAACCATCATCTGATGATTTGCTATAACATATATTTCTATAATTACTAGGTAAACAGCGAGTCCACACACTATGTATTACATGGTTGCTGTCAATGTAAAAATCAGGATTAATATGATCGTAAGAAATGGCAGATACAATCCTAGGTTCACTCCAATTTTGGGCATTGATTAGGGTATTCCCCCATAGCAGTATCATTGCAATTATTATTTTTAAGGGTTTCATGGTGAGTTTGTTTTTTTGCTGATTAACTTTTGTTTGTTAGCTGTTTTTTATTGATGAATAATTACAGTACTCTGACTTACTTGGTTATTTACATACAAGGTAGCGATATATGAACCGGGCTTGCACAGCTTTTTATTTTTAT
>PDWJ01009206.1_pt1 | contig 10574 bp, 6 predicted proteins | sample 1430881 | NCBI WGS metagenome assembly PDWJ01 (sample SAMN01162460, study PRJNA174530) | Oral metagenome, whole genome shotgun sequencing project. | biome: Marine environment; feature: Marine mammal; material: Swab sample of the gingival sulcus; isolation source: swab sample of gingival sulcus... | reverse complement strand
TCCCATACATTCCCGCTCATATCATACAAGCCGAGGGCGTTCCCTTCCTTTTGCCCTACGGGATGGGTGGTTTTCCCGCTGTTTCCCTCAAACCATGCAACTTCCCCCGTTGCTCCTTCGTTTTTCCAATATGCGTAGGTACCGCTTGCACTGTTTAATTTAGTAAGCCAACTGCTGCCGTATTGTGCGGCGTTTCCGTTATCATTATTTTTTTGGTACCGTGCCGCATATTCCCATTCCGCTTCCGTAGGCAGGCGGAAGCCTTTTTTGCTTCTGTCAAAATAGGCGTTATCCACTTCTGCTTTTTGTGTGCTGTCTTTTAGTACGCGTGCATACTTCCCTTTGCCGCTTTTGTAGACGCATTCGCTTGTGCTTCCGTAGTATTTTTCCGTGTAGGCATTGCACCAGACTATGCAGTCCCGCCAGCTTACATTTGTTACGGGGTAGGAATCTCCTTTGCCGTCTCCGCTGTTTACAAAGCTGTACCCGTTGTTTTTTGCCCAGCGGTATACTTCTTTCCATTGCCCGTAAGTTACTTCAACTTCTCCTATGCAGTAGGGACTTAATTCTACGCTACGCCCGCTCACAAATACACCTTTCCGCCATTCTTCACTGCCGGGCAATTCGTAGTCTACCGCCTGCCCTACAATAGGACCGTCCGGCTGTACCGCTACCATACCCTCAGGAACATCGGCGGTGTATACCGGCGGCGGGGGTGCATGTTGCTTGGGTGTCATGGCAAGTGCCTGCGAAGCATTGCCCGCGTCCATTCCCGCAAGGTAGATTAGGCTGGAGAGTTTACTGTATTCAGCCGGAATTTGTGTGTTGTTTGTTTTTAATTTTACCTCATTGCGTACATCGATTATGATTTTTTGCAGGCTTTCTTTTTTTAGCAAGTTACGGGTTAAAATAGGGGTGAATACACCGTCTTGTGCAGGCTCTCCCGACGCGGCGGAGTAAATGACAATGGAATTGACTTTGCTCGGCACTGCCGCAAGCCCGCGGGTTTCTCCGCCGCCGCCGCGGCTGCCCGATGTTTTGTACGGAATAACGCGGCAGGAGTCCAGTACTACAATGTTTGACGAGCCTTTCATGCTGCCGGTGATAGCCTCTAGGTTTATGCCGTGCCGTTTTACCTGCTCTTCCGAAACCACATCGTTTTTTGCCGGTATTAGGTAGTTTACGCCGTCTATTTGTACGGCATGTCCGCCGTAATGGAAAAACGCAATGCCGCTATCCTTTTTAGTTTTGGTTTTAAAGTTTTTTAAGGCTTTCAGCATTGCGTCTTCGTCTGCGTTGTCTACCACGGTTACGCTAAAGCCGAGCTTTTTCAGCACCGCTGCCAAGGCTTCCGCTTCGTTTACCGGTTTATCCAAGTTGCTAAACAGCAGATTCTTTTCTTCAAAAGGAGATGCTGCCGCTTCTTTGAGCTTTTTTGCATAGTTTGGCGTTTCATACTGATTATTCGCAATCAGCAAGGCATTGCGCGCTTCTTCGGCAAAGATTTGCCCCATGCAGGCTGCCGCAAAAAAGAAGGCAAGCGTAAAAGTCGTCAGTTTTTTCATTGTTAGTCCTCCCTACAGTTTTTCTATTTCTTCCTTACTTAAACCGGTCGCTTGAGCAATTTGAATGGACGAAAGCCCCATGTTTTTAAGTGCAAAAGCTGTTTCGGCTTTGCCTTGTGCCATTCCTTCAGCTTTGCCTTGTGCTATTCCTTCAGCTCTGCCTTGTTCAAGACCCGTTCGTCTGGCATCCATTTCGAATGACCGTATCAGCATATATTCCCTCCTGCGTTCTTCATCGTTTTTGGAGATTGTCAACGAACCCGGCTCGCTTTTAAAACTTACCTCTTCCTCCGACAACCGTACTCCCTCTTTTGTTGAAAGACAGCCTGCAACACCGAGTACGGCTAAAGCCAAAAGAAAACCAACTGCCGCTTCTTTTATCCGTATAAAAGAAGCTCCATTTTTTTGTGTTTTCATAAAACACCTCCATAGTTTTAAGCCCGCAGGCAAATTTATTTCTACAATCCGAAAAATTCGAATATATAGACAAGTTTAAAATAAGCCGGACACAGCAATCCCAATTATGACCATAGCACTTTTCATGTCAATAGTGTATTCAGTGTTTGTATCTCCGTCAATCAGATTTTATAAATAATTTTGTGTAACCGATACCTATTCATAAATCAACAGCCCTGATACAAAACATCGGAGTATATAGTTTTCATAAAGTGCGCTGCTTCCACAAGCAATACCCGCCTCCGGACGGCAAACCGGCTAAAACAGCACATTTGTTCCTACCGTTTGCCGATAAACAGCTTTTCAAAAGTATCCAGCCGGTAACCCGATTTTGTAATAAGACCGCTTATTTCAGAAAGCAGCGCGGCATACCGTACCACATCTTTTTCTGCCGCATTTTGAACAGTCTTTGTATCTATGCGCTTCTGCACGGGTTTTGCTTTTAAAATAAAAAGCAGCACGGCAGCATATTCTGCAAACCGTTCCGCAGCCTCTTTGCTAAACCATGTAACACCGTCCCACTCATGCAGCTCCGTTTGCTGTTTAAACACGGGATCAGCAGTCAAACAGGTAAGGATTGCACCACGCCGCACTGTTTTTCTGCCTTTAGCACCGTAGATAACCGGCAAAAAGCGGACAGTATTCAGCACACCGGCGTAATCTTTGAGCGGATACCCGTTTGAAGCAGCAAGTTCCGCCAGTTTTTCATCAAGATTCCAGAACGCAAGAAGCGGAAATGCTTCGGAGGTTATGCCGTAGTATTGCAGAATATCTTCCGCCGGAAAAAGGAAGAGAGCTGCCGCATAAGCTGTCAGAGCTTCGGGGGTACGCCGCAGTTTTTGGACAAAATCACCGGCAGCAGCGGCACGGTGATGAGCCGAAGCCGTCTGTTTTTTGCCTGCCTGTTCTGCGGCGGTTTTTGCGGTTTCTGCCGCAGTGGCTGTTTCTGCGGTGTCTGCCGTTTCCGTTTCTAAAAGGCTGCACAACAGCCGGTAAAGCCGTGCGTTAAAGCGTTTTAACAATGTTTTTGCAGCACCTTGAGTTTTTGCGCCTTTTTTTAGCAGCTTCTCTATTTCATCAGCAAAAGCAGGCTTGCCCTCTGCCGCTTTTTGCCGCATATAGCAGCGGAATGCAGTATCCAAGGCTGAAAAATACGCAAAAACCGGTTTTTCAATCTCTTGTATCAATGCTGCCGCATGTACGGCAGCATTCGCCGCGGCAGCTTTTTCGCTTTGAGCGGCACTGCATTCAGATTCGGCATAGTTCAAAATACTTTCAAAATAAGTGTTGCAAGCAGCTTCAGCCAATGCGGCATACAACCGCTTAAAGCGGAGTTCGTTTAATGCCTTACCGATGTCGGCGGTGCCGCTGCCGTTCAGCTGCCCGCACAGAAGCCGGTAATAGCCGTCAGAATCTTCAACTTCAGTAATGTGAAACCTTCAGCAAGGCTGCGCTGCACCAACTGCTTTTCTCCGTTTTCATCCTTTACCGCATAAGCGGCAGACATCTTTATCCAACCGCTCGCTTGTTCATATTTATTGTTGAATAAAACCAATGAATGCTCACCGCGGAATGTATTCGACCACGCAAAAACATTCTCGTTGACCGCCCCGTTTGTCCAAAAATCATACAGCAGAAAATTTTCCACACCGGAAAACAGCGGACGCATCTTCATAAGCGGAAAAATTTCGCGGCGGTGCCGGTCAACTAAACCGGTATTTACCTGTTCGTCATAATAAGCACAGCGGTATTCCATGCCGTATTTTTCATAAAACCCCTCAACCTGTCCGTGTCCGAACATAGGAAGACCCGGCATGGCAACCATCATGGTACAGACCCCGAAATACTTATCATCACTGCCGAATTGTGCAATGGCGGTTTCTTCATCAGGATTGTTCATAAAGTTGACATAGCGTTTGAGTACTTCAGGGTCAAATTCAAGCGTATTTTTAATGGTCAGCCGGTATTTTGCGTTTTCTTCCTTTTTAAGCATATTCATAAAGGCTGAATTGTACACACGGTGCATTCCGAGCGTGCGGACAAAATACCCTTCCATCATCCAAAACGCTTCGGCAAGCAGCAATGTGTCGGAGACTTCGGCTGCACAGCGGTCTACCACTTCACGCCAAAATTCTTCGGGGATTCTGCTCTGAAATGCTTCGGTAGAAAGTGCATGACGCGCACGGCTTGCAATGTCGCCCCCGTGTCCGGGTTCGGGATACCACAGCCGCCGAATGTGTTTTTTTGCCAAGACCATCGCCGCATCAAAGCGGATAATGGGGAAATTCCGTGCAACATGCAGTATTTTTTGAATAACAGCTTCCCGTGCCGCAGGATTTAAAAAGTCAATCTGCGCCGTATCATTCCACGGTAAACCCGTTCCGTCATTTCCGTGATATATATAACGGACATCGCCGGTATAGTGGTCAACCCGTTTAAAAACAACCGCACAATCGGTTTTTGAATAATAGTGATTTTCAAGATAAACGCCGACTCTGCCGTCATGGCACAGATTTTCACCGTCAAAACTGTATGACGGAAACGGGTTTTCCCGGGTCTGCAAAAAAACATCGGGGCATTCAATCATCCACTTAGAATCAAGCCCCGTATGATTGGGAACCATATCGGCGGCAAGCCTAATTCCGCGGCTCCATGCCCTCTGCCGAAGTTGTCCCAACGCATCCCAGCCGCCCAGCTCTCCGGCAATATCATAATCAAACAAGCTGTATGCGCTTGCCGCCGCTTCCTGATTCCCGCAGATTTGCTTAATACGCGCGCTGCCTTTTGAGCGTTCCCAAATACCGATAAGCCACAAGGCGTTAAAACCTGCTTCTGCAAGAAAATCAAGTTCTTCATCGGGAATATGGTCAAGGCGGGTTATGGGGCGGGCATATTTTTTGCTCAACTGATCAAGCCAAACAAGCGTGCTTTTGGCGATCATCACCACATTTGGCATCCATTCGCCGTCAGCAGTAAACCGCTCATATTCCTTTGTAAGCTCTTCAAAATGGTAGGCATCCATCGCTGCCCCGCCGCCCCTGCCGTCTGCACCGGTTCCGGCACCCGTCCATGCAGCCTTTTCTTCTTCCGCTAAAATATCCAAGCCTGTCAGCAAGCGGTTAAGCAAGGGCTGCACCAAAGCAAGCCAGTGTGTTCTTATGTATTCAAGCTGCCCTCTCAAACTTGTCGGGGCATAGCGCACCGGAGCTTTCAGCAGTTCAATTAAATCCAGTTTTTCATCACCGAATACGGGATTTTTTGCCGCCCACGCCCGAATACCGTTTTTAAAAACCCGATACGCAGGCAGTTTTTCCAACTCAGAATCATCAAAAAGCGGTAAAAAAGGCGCAAAAGCAGGATTTTCGTTTGCCAGCCGGAGCATCATACATTCTTCAAATGCAAGGTACTTGTTTTCTATACCCGATTCGGTATCACATCCGCCGTACCATTCTTCTACTGTTGCAGATCCCTCATAGACAGCGGCAGGGGGAAAAAGCGCACAAAATTTAAGCAAAAGCGTATCAAGACCGGGCAGCTTTTGTTCTTTCAGCAAGGTATCAATATACACAAAACCGCCGGAAAAAAAATCGGACTTAACATCACGGCGGTATAGCCGGCAAATGTAATGGAAGATTTCATCAATTAAGCCCATTGCATTCAGCTCACCGGCTTTTAAGTATTGCTCCGGTTTTACCGGCAGCCCAAACGCACCGGTTTCAAGAACGCGATTATAGGCAAGCGTAAAAGTATACACATCACTGCTGTTACTGATAATAACATTCCCTGTGGATGAAAACAGTTTTTTTTGAAAATTACATTTTTCGCGGATAGTACGGTGAATATGAAATTCCATATACTGGAAAAAACTGTCGTTGTACGCCCTGTGCATCATAATCGGCTCCCTTGCAGCGGTTTAGATTTAACACAATTTTTTTGACTTGATACATCAAACTTCTGAATTGGTCAAAACATCAACTAAAATTACGCTCCGAATAAGAATAATACGATTTATTGAAGTTTGCAAGATTTTAAATTAGGGAAAGACTGATAGGCATTTTCGGGGCGGTATGCGGCATAAAAAAGCTTTGCATGGCATACAAAACATATCATACAAAGCTTGACTATAAGAAAAACTATAAGTTTAAATTTTAAACAGTTATGCAAAAAACTTTTCAAGTTCATTCATATCAGCTGTTTTCAATACATCTTTACCGTTTTCATCTAAAACAACAACAATAGGTGCTGACACCCCATGTTCTGCAATAACAGCCTTCCCTTCGTCAGAAGAAGCATCCAATATTTTTGTCTCAACATCCGCTAAACTGCTGCAATAATCTTTCAATTTACCACTTGTATCATCACCTGTCATTAGTACATTGACTATCATAAAATCTCCTTGAGCATTTCTACCACTTAGTAAGCACGATGTATTTACTCTGTTAGTATTCGAATAATATCAGCTTTATCAGTTGTTGCCAGTATTTCCTGCCGCTTCTCAGCACTTTTAAATAATAAGCTGACCTCTGCCAAGAATTGTAAATGCGGTCCTGTTTTGTCAACAGGTGAAAGCGTCATAATAAAAATTCTACACAATTCTTGATCAAGTGAATCAAAATCTACAGGGTTATCGGATATTCCGATACATGCAACGAGATCACTCACTGAATCAGTTTTACCATGAGGTATTGCAATCCCGTGTTTCATTCCTGTTGACATTTTCCGCTCACGGTCTAATACTGCCGCACGCGCCGCCGCCTTATCTTTCACCTTATCTGCCTGAACAAGCATATCAAGCAATTCATCAATTATTTCCTCTTTTGAGGATCCCTTTAGATGAAGATTAACCGTTTCGGGTGTTAAAATAGTCTTTAAGTTCATATAATAAGTGTACGGAACTTTAACGGAAAAGTCAAGTTTTATATTATACAATTCACGGCATTCTAAACTACCGGCGGAGAATCTCACGCGGTTTTGAGCCATTGGGGGGACCGACAATACCGCGGGCTTCCATCTCTTCAATTAAGCGGGCGGCACGGTTGTACCCGATTTTCAGTTTCCGCTGCACATACGAAGCGGAGGCTTTTCCTGCAAAAGTAACAATTTCCAATGCCTGATCGTACAGCGGGTCATTGTTGTCAGAATACAATGCGCTGTCGTAGGTATCATCGTCATCATCAACAAATATTTCATCATCAATATACTCAGGCTCACAGTAGTCTTTTACACAAGCGACAACCCGTTCAACCTCCTGCTCCGAAACAAAAGCTCCCTGCATACGGGTCGGGAAAGGAGTTGCCGCACTGATAAACAGCATATCGCCTTTTCCCAGCAGCTTTTCGGCACCGCCTTCATCCAAAATAATACGGCTATCGGTTTTTGATGCAACCATAAAGGCAATACGGCTGGGGATATTCGCTTTGATAAGACCGGTAATAACATCAATGGACGGCCGCTGTGTTGCCAGCACCAAGTGAATACCCACGGCACGGCTCATTGCACAAAGACGGGACACGGTTGCTTCAAGCTCTTTGCCCGATGTTGCCATGAGGTCAGCAAATTCATCAATAATAATAACGATATACGGCAAGGGTTCCATCGCAATTTTATCTGCCTTGATGCGGGCATTAAAGGTTTTTATATCACGTACACCCATATTATCCAGCAAAGCATAGCGGCGTTCCATTTCACACAGACAGTACTGCAATGCCTGAAATGCGCGCTTAGGCTCGGTGATAACGGGCGACAGCAAATGTGCAATGTCGTTGTATAATTTCAGCTCGACAATTTTCGGGTCAACCAAGATGAGCTTCACCTCATCGGGACGGCGGTTGTATAAAATGGACAGAATAATCGAATTAACACAGACTGATTTTCCCGAACCGGTAGCTCCCGCAATGAGCAAATGAGGCGTTTGTGCTAAATCCAGAATTTGCGGATTGCCGGTAACATCTTTTCCCAGTACAACGGGAATAGCCATTTTGGCGGATTCGGGTAAATCAGCTTCAATCAGCTCACGGAAACTGACAATCGCCCGCTTTTTGTTGGGTACTTCTATACCGACTGCGTGTTTCCCCGGGATGGGCGCAACAATACGGACATGCGAAGCCGCCAGCCGCAATGCAATGTTATCCTGCAAGTTGGTAATTTTAGACAGCTTAATCCCCGGAGACGGAAGCATTTCGAACATGGTTACAACAGGTCCCTTGCGGATGCCGGTAATTGACACATCAATCTTGAACTCGTTAAATGTTGATTTGAGCATCATGGCAGCGCGGCGCGTTGCATCGTCTACAATCCAGTACTCGCCGTCAGGATAGTTAGTCAGCAGATCAAAGGGTATTGCGTATTTTTTCCGTGCAAGTACGGGTACCGGCTTCAAGGGAGTTTCTGCCGGCGGTTTATCTACAAACAGCTCGTCTACCGTTTTATCGTCATCTTCTTCGTATTCAGAATCGTCATCGTCAAATGTTTCATCGTCTTCATCATCGAAAGTTTCGTCATCATAGCTGCGGTCTTCATCCACAGCGGAATGAACCGCTGCCGGCTCTGTTCCGTCAATAACCACAAGCGAATCAATTAAATCGGATACCTTATTGGGTACGGGCATATATTCAAGCGGAGGCTCTGCTGAGGAAGCTGATGCCGCAGGCTGTTGCTTTTGCGGAATTTCCGCCGGCTGCTGTGCTGCTAAGGAAGCTGCAGCCTCCGCTACAGCGGGTACTGTTCCGGCAGGTTCCGCCGCTGCGTGGGCAGGCTTTGCTGCGGCAGGTGCATCGGCAGCAGAGGGAATATGTTCAAGTTCACCCATGTTTTGCGGAACCGGCGCAGCAGACGATATGTCCGTCTCAAAAGCAGCCGGTGAGGTTTCTTCGGAACTAATCTGCGGCGGTGTTTGTTCCGGTACCTGTATACCGGCAGCCGCTGCAACAGCCGGAGAAGTTTCAGCCGGCGGTGTTGCACCCCTTTGTTCCTGTTCAGCGGGCTGACGAGGCGGTTGAACAATTTCTGAATCCTGCAAGTCCGCAGATACGGCTTCTTCCGTCTGTCCGGCAGATGTAATAGTTTCCACAGCCGGAGCAAGAGGCTGCATCTCACGCTGTTCTTCCAGTACAGGCTCCACACCAGTATCGGGAGATTCAGCCTGCACGGTATCCTGTCCGTCCCCTGCTGTTTCAGCATACGAATCAGTACCGCTGTCTACAGCCTCTACGCCGCCTGCCGCCTCATTGGAGGAGCCGGTACTTTCATCTTTCTCAGCATCTCCGTACCCGTCATAATTTCGGCTAATACGTTTTACATCAGCGGTAATTTCATCCAAATCATCAAAAAGATTATTCGGATCAGACGGATTAAAATGCGGGAGTATCCGTTCAACCTCCGCAGATTCAGCCGGTTCAACAGTTTCAACCGCTGACAGTTCATCCGTAACGGAATTGGCTTCATGTATTTTCCCGTTGGCACACGGATCATCATCAGAGTTACACTCACCGGATACCGCCTCGGCTTCTGCTTTTACCGGCTCTTCAATTGTCAAAGAAGAAGTATCTTCCTCATCATCGAAAACATGAGCATCAGGAATCCGGTACTCTTCTATTGTACCGTACGCTTCAAGAAAGCTGCTGACATCCTCTTCCGAAGCCGTAGGAGCTTCATCTTGAACAATGTCATCGATTTTAACGGTCAGCGTTTCAGTTTGTTCATTTTCATTCACTGTATCTGCTGTTTCACTATAACCGGATTCAGAAGCATCGCTGTCTTCGCTTTCTTCTTCGATCAATTCTTCAGTTTCATCCTCATCATATACCGCTATAATATCATCCTCATAGGTATCATTAATGACATCACGGGAATATGCCGCACTGATCATCAAAGATACCTTTCCTGCGAAGATAATCATTAAAAACACTTCAAGACAGAGTAACAGCAAGATACAAATAAGTGCGGAGACGGTAACAAACTGTTTAATAAGCGGAATATTGCTCAAAAGAAGCAGCCGGTAAATAATCTGCTCACCGGCAACTGTTGTAATAAAATATAGGGGAAAGCCCAGAAGAATAAATCCCGATTCCCGCGACCAGCCCGGCAGCAAAAGCCGTACCGCCGCATACAAAAATAACAGCGGTATCATAAATGCGGAAAAATGATAGGTTGAAAAGACACTGTATCCGAAAATAAACAACAGGCTTGTAGACCGGTTATACCCTGTCAATGGAAGAAAAATGCTCAAAGCACTCATAATTCCTGCTGCAAATAATACAATACTGAAAAAAACAGTTAAAATTCTAAAAATACGCAACTTCATTCTTTTCCTTTTATGCTCTGCATGAACCGGTCTGCGGGTATGATTACACTGTAAACAAAAAACACCCGAGCGGGATAAGGTAATAGGTAAAAAAGCCCAGTTTGCCTTTTTTTATCAGTTTTAATAAGGCAATAAGCGAAAACAGCCCCACGGCAAACGCTGTTATCATCCCCACTGCAAGCGGAGCGGCATCAACAGAGCCTAACAAGGTATCGGCATCTTTCACTTCAAAGATAAATGCCGCAAGAATA
>PDWJ01008494.1_pt1 | contig 10575 bp, 8 predicted proteins | sample 1430881 | NCBI WGS metagenome assembly PDWJ01 (sample SAMN01162460, study PRJNA174530) | Oral metagenome, whole genome shotgun sequencing project. | biome: Marine environment; feature: Marine mammal; material: Swab sample of the gingival sulcus; isolation source: swab sample of gingival sulcus... | reverse complement strand
GCTGGATTAGAACAAAAAAGGTTAAAGTGAATGGCATAAAGTGTGCGCCTAATTATCGTTTGATGGTCGATGACGAGGTTTACCTGTTTTTACCTGATGTGGTAGTAGAAGATTATATGGCTAAACGACCAGCGCTTGTGCCGGACGACGACTATCTTAAAATTGTCTATCAGGACGATGATATACTAATTGTCAATAAGCCGGTTGGTTTATTGACACACCCTGATAAAACAGAATATAAAAACACATTGGTAACGCGGGTGCAGCATTATTTAAAAGCGGCCATTACGCCAACTTTTCGCCCGGCCAGTATTAATCGACTTGATAAAAACACTTCTGGTTTGGTGTTGTTTGCTAAAAATTACAAAGCACTTAAATCGTATAATGCAAAAATGCGTGCTGGTCAAATCAAAAAAATTTACAGTGCCATTTGTAGTGGCGAACTAAATGAGTCGCTTAGCTTAAAAGCACATATCGTTAAACATTCTGCAACTAACAAGGTGTTTATTATCGAGCAACCGTCGCCTGAAAGCAAGCAGATATATACTGAAGTAGAGCCACTGGAAGTGGCAAAGGGCTATTCTAAAGTGAAAGTTTTTTTACACACCGGTCGAACGCATCAAATCCGAGTCAGCCTGGCTCATTTGGGTTATCCAATAGTTGGTGATGTCAAATACGGTGGTATTAAACTAAGGGGTATCACAACGCAACTACTGCATGCTGAGATACTGATGATTGACAACCGATTGTACAGTGATAAAAGTCAAATTATAGAAGATGTTTGGCGGCGATTAAAGGGATAAATATGTCTGAAGAAAGCAAAATTATTGATACATTGCTGGAACGTTATGATTATGCCGGCGTTTACGATTTGTTAATTGAATTAGGCTTAGCTGAGACCGATTTAGCCTATATCGTCAAGTCATGTCGTTATGCGATCAACTTTGATTTTGATAGTGCAATTGATATCATTTATGCTGCTAGTGATCAAACGCTGCTAAAGAAGCCGATCAAAAATTTTATTGAATCGCTGCGCAATGCCAAAGCGGGTCGTGCTGAAGCCGTCTTTTCAGAATTAGTTGAGAGCGTTAAAATACAACTTTTAAACGATGAGCTAATCGACTTTTTAGGACGCGTTTATCGATTTAAAGAGGCAATTTTAAAATATTTATTTGTTCAGCGCTATACCGGCAACAAGCGAATTGATTTATTGTCAGAAAATATGTCAAAGCGCTATCAATTACGGGTTTTGCGTAGCAAGTTTGATATTCACAACAGCAATATCAGCTACGCTATTACCACTTATTTTGAGAAGTACCAAGCAGACGACTATAAGGCTAAGCAGATAATTGAAATCTTAGAATCAAAACAGATGAATCGCCTGATTGACCTGCGCAATGATTCAATTGTCGGTCATGGTTTTACAGGTGTTAGTCGGCGCGATATCGCCGATGTTTATGGCGATCCACTAGCGGTGTTGGATCAGTTTTACGAATGCTTGCGTTTGCTTGAACTAAAAGTTGAAAAGAGAAAATACGACAATATTAACAAGTTTTTAAGGGCGCTTTCCAGCCACGTCAAAGCGCGTCAAATCATGGGGAAAGTGACTCATTTTGAATAATTTTAGGAGGACTGTTTGGATAAAAATAGCCATATTATATCAGAATTAATCGAGTGGGCAAAGTCAATCGCCTTTGCCCTCTGCATCGGAGCATTGATTATTGTCTTTGCAAGACCGTCTTTGATTATTGGTCCTTCAATGGAGCCGACTTTTGAAGAAGGACAACTCGTTTTAGTTGAGAAAGTATCCTATTTTTTACACGAGCCAAAGCGTGGCGATATTATTGTGGCACAAACCAATTTGCCACTTAATAGATGGTTTAAAAAATCCGTTATTAAGCGCGTCATTGGCCTGCCGGGCGACGTGATAAAAATTGAAGATGGCGCTGTCTACATTAATGGCGAACGATACTACGAAACCTACACCAAAGATGAATACACTCTAATTGGCGGTGAATGGCAGGTGCCTGAGCATAGCATCTTTGTGATGGGTGACAATCGAAATAGTTCCAATGATTCGCGCAGTAGCAGTGTAGGTTATATCGATTATTCGGCGATTAAGGGTAAAGTTTATTTGCGTATTTTTCCCTTTAATCGATTTAGTAGTTTTTAGTTGACGAGGAGGCAAGCATGACCAAGTGTCATATAAATATTAAAGAACACTACAGCGCAGAGGTGGCACGAGGCACCAGTTTGGCGCAAATCGCCCAAGATGTCGACCATTTAAGCGACACGCCAATTGTCGCCTTTAAGGTCAACAACCACTTGCGCGAACTACATCGCACGATTAAGCAGCCTGAAAATGAAATAGAAATCATTAATTTTAGTCATCCTGACGGCATGCGTATCGTACAACGAGGTTTATCATTTGTCTTAATCAGGGCGGTTAAAGAATTGTACGCCGAGGCGTCAGTTGACATTCAACACTCACTCAGCAAGGGACTGTTTTGCTTGGTAAAAAAGGCAACGCCGTTGACCGCTGAGGAGGTTGTCAAAATAGAGGCAAAAATGTGCGATCTTATAGCGCAAGATGAACCATTTGAAAAAATGACAATTAGCCTTGATGAAGCGCGTCAAATCTTTGAAAAGCAGGGCATGTATTCCAAGAAAAAACTGCTTAAATACCGCAATAACAACATGATCAACGTCTATAAATACGGCTGGTTATACAATTATTTTTACGGCTATATGGCGCCTTCAGCCGGGTTGTTGACCGCTTTTGAGCTGACCTTTTTTGATGGCGGCGTTATTTTACGTACGCCAACGCCCTATTCAAAAGGGCTTGTGCCTCCCTTTGAGGCGCAACCCAAGATTTCGCATATTCACCGTGAATCAGAAAAATGGGGTGATATTTTAAAAGTCGGTTATCTCTATAATATCAACGAGTTGATTCAGTCTGGTCAAATAACCGAGCAGATATTGATTAACGAGGCTTTACATGAAAAGAAAATCGCTGAAATTGCCCCAAAAGATGAATTTGGCAATTATGATTTTGAATCGATTGATGCGGTTGATCGCGAGTTGTTCAATAAGAATTTAAGTGATTTGCTGGCTGGTAAAGAGGTAGAATTACCGACTTTCAACTTTCAAAAAGGTACCCGTGAGTATCATGGTGAGAAGTTAAAAATTGCCGAAGATCAGTTGATTATCATCGAGGGTATACATGGCCTAAATCCGCTTTTGACGGCGGCGATTGACGATGCTGATAAATTTAAAATTTATATTTCTTGTCTGACGCAGTTAAATATCGATAATCACAATCGCATTCCGACGACTGATTCACGGTTGATTCGCCGTATTGTACGCGATAACAAATACCGCGGTCATTCGGCTGAAAAAACCATTGCAATGTGGCCATCCGTGCGGCGTGGTGAGGAGCGCAATATCTTTCCTTATCAGGAATCGGCTGATGTGATGTTTAACTCGGCCTTAGCCTATGAGTTGCCGGTTTTGAAAAAACACATTGAACCGCTTTTGATGAATATTTCCAACGAAGCACCGGAATACCCTGAAGTCAAACGCATTCTTAAATTTTTGAGTTATGTCTTATCGGTACCGTCTGATCAGGTGATTCCAAATACGTCAATTATCAAAGAGTTTATCGGCGGATCAGTTTTTAGCGAATAGAGGGTACATATGAAAGATGTAATGGTATTAAGCGATTTAGAACAAATCAAATGCATTTCTCAGTCTTACCGCATTAAGATATTGGAATTATTTAAAAATGAAAAAGCGACAGCAAAAATGATTTCCGAGCAGATGGGTGAGGCGCATGCCAAGATAAATTATCATATCAAGGAAATGACCAAATATGGCATTTTAGAATTGGTTGAAGAGGTCGCCAAGATGAGTCTGGTCGAAAAATATTATCGACCAGTTGCACGGCAGTATATCGTCGATAGCAAATCGATAAAGTTTGGCGACGAACAGGGGCAAGAATCACTCAATCAGTATCGCATACAATTGTTTGAAAATCTGACCGAATCATTTTATAAATGTATCAACAGTGCTACGCCTGTTGTAGTAAAACTCAATTTAATCAACAATATGTATTTAACCGAGGAACAAATGCTGACCTTTAACGATGAAATCAATCAATTGGTAGATAAGTATAGCGCACTTAACCAGTCTACTGATGAGACAGTAAAAAAATACATCTATAGTAATCTGATCATCGAAAGTGAGCATGTTGCCGAGAAAAAAACTGAATAATTTGACTTTTATAGTCGCTTTTGCGGCTATTTTTTTTGATATTTCATTTACATTACAGTGTTATTAAATATCGGATTTTTTAGAGAATAATTGACAGCTTTATTGTATGATGTTGTATGATTACTGGTGTCAGACTTAACGTAAATGAGGAGGCTGTATGAAACAAAAGAGTATTGTGGCATTGTTAATAATTGTACTATTTACCCAGTTGCTGCCGTTGCAAAGTCACGCGCTTACACAACAATCACTGCGCGGTGTTTGGGTGGCCTCAGTCCTTAATTTAGACTATCCGACGTCAGCGACAACTGATCCTGAAGCTTTAAAAGCTGAGGCAATAGAGATACTTGACAGGGCGCAACAGGTTGGTTTTAATGCCGTTTATTTGCAGGTGCGACCAACGGCTGATGCACTTTATAAATCAGATGTTTTTCCTTGGTCAAAGTACTTGACAGGGCGCGAAGCTTTACCACCGGATGGTGACTTTGATCCATTATCATTTTGGGTTGAACAGGCGCACGCTCGCGGCATTGAGTTGCACGCTTGGCTTAATCCTTACCGCATTACAAAGCGAAAAGATGGTGAGCCGGCGTACACGCCTGAAATGTTGACAGCAAATCATCCGGCGCGGTTACATCCCGATTGGGTTGTGACACATGAGGGCAATTTATATTTTGACCCGGCGCTACCACAGGTGCAAGACTTAATTGTGCAGGGTGTAACAGAGATAATAGAAAACTACGACGTCGACGGCATTCACTTTGACGACTATTTTTATCCTGGTACTGATTTTAACGATGACGATAGCTATGCCATTTATGGCAAGGGTTTAGTGCGTGATGACTGGCGTCGTGCCAATGTCAACGCAATGGTTCGCGCTGTTTACAATGCGGTTAAGCAATATCAAGGTGTTCAATTTGGTATTAGTCCCTTCGGTATTTGGGCTAACAAAGACAGTTTGGAAAACGGCTCGGCAACCAAGGGCAACCAGTCTTATTTTGCGCATTATGCCGATAGTTTGGCATGGATAGATGAAGGAATCATCGACTATATTGCTCCGCAAATCTACTGGCACATCGGCTTTGACATAGCTGATTATATTACCTTAGTTGATTGGTGGGTCGAGCAGACACGCGGAAAAGGGGTTGATTTAATTATCGGTCAGGCGGCTTATCGTTTGGGAAACAACAATCCAAAAAGCCCCTGGTATGGCAACGATCAGCTGTTCCGTCAACTGGCCTACAATATGACGCAACCGGAAATAGCCGGCAGTATTTATTTTAGAGACGGTGATTTTAAAGAAAGTATCGCTTTGGCAGAACGCCTGAAGACTTTTTACAAAATGCTTGACACGGGTGACTATTATCACAATTTATCGGTCAATTTTCCGATAGATCATTCGGCAACGCGCGCTGATAAGACTTACATTTCCGGCTATGCCGACCCCTTAAAACCACTTTATATCAATGGTCAGTTAATTCACTATCGTACACCAAAGGGTTTTTTCGGTACGCAAGTGGCTATTAGTAGTGGTAAAAATGAGTTTAGTATTAGCCAAGATGGTGAACAACAAACGATCGTTATTTATCGTGGTAAAACGCCTACCGGCATCAGCAGTGAGGCGCTTGGCGGCGGCAATCAATTTCAACCAGATGAACCGGTTCAACCAGTTGAAAAGGTGTTGGTTGCCGATTCGCTGCGTCCGCAGGGCCAACAACTACGTGCGCCTGGCGAAGAGATAACTTTGGCTTGCCAGGCACCGATTGGTGCGACGGTCAGTGTTACCTTTAATGACGAGACCATTGAGCTGACACCAAAGACAACCCAAAAATACGGTTCAAAAGTGCTGACGACATTTAGCGCCGGTTATCAGCTGCCTTACCTTGAAGAAGGCGAAACCAGCCGTATGTTGGACGCACCGGTTTATCATATGAAATACACCGGCAAGACCGATGTTAAGATGGCGCCGGCCAACTATACGGTAACGACCGACACAAGCAATTATTATGCGCGTGTTGTCAAAGATCATATCGATACTTATTTTGTGCCCGATCCCAGTGAAGGATCAGACTATATTTTGGAAAAGGGAATGGTCGATGGCGTACTTAAATTGACAGATAAATACGTTCAACTGGCTTCTGGTCGTTGGACTTATCGCAAAAATGTCAGCATCTTCTACCAGATTGATTCGCAGTTTAACCAAGTGCATAGCGCCAGCTATCAACAAGGCGATCGCTTTGATTATATCGATGTGAAGATGTCTCGACCGGCGGCTGTATCATTGCAGTTGGAAGATGGTATTTTGGCGGCTGAATTTGCTAACACGACCTACTTGCCCGAGTTACAAAATAGCGCGCCCAGTCTAATTGATACGGCGAGCGCCAATGTTGAAGGCAATCGTGCAACTTATTATTTCAGCTTTAATGACTTTAGTCAGCTACATGGTTATTATACCGAAAAGACAGTTGACGGCGTGCGCATTTACCTTAAAAAAGCACCACAAATTAGCGATGGTGCAAGACCGTTAACGGGTTTGACAATTATGATTGACCCCGGTCATGGCGGTAAAGATTCCGGTGCAATTGGTGTGATGGGCCGTCAATTCAGTGAAAAGCATATCAATTTAGAAACCAGCAATGCCTTGAAGAACGAACTGGAAGCGCTCGGCGCCAATGTTGTCATGACGCGCTATGACGATCAGTTTTTTTCCTTACAAGATAGGTTGCGTATGTCACTTGCCATAAAGCCAGACTTATTTATTTCGATGCATGCCGACAGTATTAATGCAGATCACCACCTGTCGTTTGTGAGGGGTTTTTCAGCGCATTATCAACATGAGATTGCTGCCAAGCTAGCATATGCAGTACACGATAATGTAATAGATAAATTGCAGCGCTATGACCGTAAGGTACGCGTCAATAACTTCTATGTCGTACGAGGTACTTGGGCGCCATCTTTCTTGTTAGAGGCGGGTTTTGTACCTAATCCGATGGAATTTGAGCTAATGACGACACCGGCTTTACAAAGACAATATGCCGCTACTATTGCCGAGGGTATCGTTGACTTTTTTAGGAGGTAGTTTTGAGAAGATTAATTAGCAGTTTATTAATTACCATACTAATTTTCAGTATAGTCTATGCTGAAGGCGAACAGCCATCGCCTTGGGCCAAGGATATCATCGATGACATCTTTGCGGCTGAATTGGTAGATGAGCGGATGAGCGGGAACTATCAGAGTGATATCTCGCGGCGTGATTTTGCCTATTTAGGCGTTATCATTTACGAGCGTATTACCGGATTAAAAAGTGAAGCTGGTGATCAAACATTTCCTGACAGTGATGATGTCGACGTTTTAAAAGCTAAAAATATTGGTATTGTCAATGGCTATGATGACGGCACATTTCGCCCCGATCAACCGATTAGCCGGCAAGAATTGGCTGTACTATTTGTTAACACATTAGAAGCGGCTAACCAATCGCTTGAAATCGGCGAACGCGAAATATTCTCAGATGATGAAGATGTTGCCGGTTGGGCCAAAAAATCGGTTTATACAGCACGAGGTTTAGGGATTGTCAATGGCGTGGGGGATAATTTGTACGAGCCGCTCGGAACGGCTACCAGAGAACAGGCGTTGTTGATGTTTAAGCGCGTCATCGATCGTTATACAGAACAGCACAATCAAGTTGAATCAACCACGCAATCGTCAACTGAGTCAACCACGCAACCGACGACAGAGCCAACTACGCAACCGACGACAGAACCGCCGACGCAGCTGCCGAGCGATAGCACAGCACAACCGCCGACGCTGCCACAGGATAATAATGTTTTGCCGCAAGGCGTATTACCCGATATTACGGTGACCGATTTTAGCGCCAAACAATTGGCTGGAACAACTTTTAATCTTGCTGATTACCAATCAAAACCGATCGTCTTTAATTTCTTTACAGCCGATTGTCAACCTTGTTTGGATCAGCTGGTGACGATTTCGTCAGTTTATGATAATTTTAGTAATCGCTATCACTTTGTTGGTGTTGATTTGGCGCAGCGCGATAAGGTCAGTTTAGTCGAAAGTGCAGTAGAACGCTATGGCATTGCTTATCCGATAATTTTAGATGATGGTTCTCTGACGAGTAATTGCCAAATAACGGCGTTGCCGACGACGTTGATTGTGCGCGACGGTAAGGTTGTCGCCTATTATGCAGGCAGCATGACCACTGAACAGTTGGAAACATTTTTGGATAGTTACTAAGGGCAATTTAGCGATCTAAGTAACGCGTTAGAATAACTTCAAATGAATCGTCTTTATGGGAAAACAGCACTTTATCGATCATATAAGCAACTAATGTTAATTCGGTATCGTGATCGCTTTCACCAGCCAAGTTCCAGTAGACCTCATCAAAATCCTCTTCACGGGGAAAGTTGATGAGGTCTTCAAACATTTTGACGATTTTCTCGTTTTCGTCGAGGTGGTCAACGACAAAAGAGAAGTCAATTCTATCGTCTAGTCTAGCGATATTGACAGCGATCTTATTCGCACCGTAGGCACAGAAAAAGGTAACTAATTCATCGACGATTTTACCAATTTTTTTATTTTCGTGGCGCATTTTTTTCCTCCTTATACGCATCGATAATCGGGACGACCAGCGTGGCGATGAGGCCACCGCTAAACCCGTTATTATAAAGATTCATACCAGCGTGCAAACTAGCCATGCTGGATACCATAATAGAGTGCATTAAGCCGACACCCAGACCGGCGAAAACACCGTATTCACCCGCAATGGGGGCCAGTGTCGTACTAAATAATACAGCTACCATACCGGATGAAATCGTTAAGTTGTGATTGATAAATAGCACACCGATCATTGCGCCGATCATTACCGGCAAAGTGTTTCTTGGTTGGTTGCCAAACGAAGAAAAGCCAGTTAATGTAAAAATGCCGGCGACAATCGGGCCAGACAGCGATGCTTTAAAGACCAAGACAAATAGTATGGCGATACTGCCCATAATGCCCATGTTAATCATCGTCGTACCTGGGCCAATCACGCGTGTAAAGTCGGTTACCAAGCGGCCGCTGTAATCATAAATCGTCTTGTAAGGTTTGTCACGATTACATTTTGAAAGCAGACCGACGGCGATAAAATAAATGTTAAATGCCAATAACAGCCATATTAATGTGCTGTTTTCAATCTCGGTAACCAGCGCAAATTTCTCAATTTCCAAACCAAAACTACGCAGTACAGATACGGCGATAATACCGATAAAGCCGGCAGCATAACCCATATTGTACAGGTTATAACCCTGGTGTGTCAATAGAATATGCGAGGCAATCGGAATGGCCATTAGCGCGATGACGATGCCAACTAAGATTGAGATAGCGTATTTGGCGGCAAAATTATAAGGCAGGCTGAGCATGGTAAACTCGATCAGTGGCGCCAGACAGGAAGATAGCATAGCAGCTACCAAAACCCGTTTAAAGGGAATTTTTTGAAATTTTGAATACAAAAAACCGCCAATGATAAAGGGAATAATATTTAAAAAATTCTTGCCGATAAAAGCAAAGCCCATCATAATGAAGAGCGCACTGGTACCGTTGGCATTGAGCGGCAATTTATAGTATTTTAAAAGTCCCATTACCATCAAACCGACGATGCCGACGTTAAATAAGGCGGTTGCCAGACCGGTTGAGGCATGATAGTCGTGAATGCCCGGTTGATGATTAAGAATCAGTGATTGCGTATTAATTAGCAAATCACCAATCGGCATTAAAATGAGTGCATAGATTATCATTATGATCGGTATTGGCAGTAACCAACGAAAGGGAAGTTGATTTGTAGCCAGTTTAAACATGTACAGCCTCCTCATATAGTTGTTTGCGGTGTTACTAGACCTTGCTATTAGACAATTGCCGTAGCTTTACTATTTGTTCGCGAGCACCGATGACGATAATGATGTCATTGACGTGTAGCAAACTGTTAGCGCTCGGGTTAATTTTTATTTTGCCATCAACTTCGGTTTTAATTGCTAGTACCTTGAGACCTGTTTTGCGCGGAATCTCAGCTTGTGTAAGCGTTTTATTGGCCAGTTCAGAACCCGTTTCAATTAGCACTTCTTCAACATCCAGCTGGTAATCGCCGATTTTAGTGATGACGTCAAAAAATGAGATGACATTTGGCTTTAACAACAGGCTGGCCATTCGGCTACCACCGATATTATTAGGATTAATCGTCTTGTTGACACCGGCGCGCAACAATTTCTTTTCGGCTTCTTGCTCATAGACGATTGATACAATATTGATTGTCGGATTGAG
>PDWJ01011582.1_pt1 | contig 10576 bp, 10 predicted proteins | sample 1430881 | NCBI WGS metagenome assembly PDWJ01 (sample SAMN01162460, study PRJNA174530) | Oral metagenome, whole genome shotgun sequencing project. | biome: Marine environment; feature: Marine mammal; material: Swab sample of the gingival sulcus; isolation source: swab sample of gingival sulcus... | reverse complement strand
GAGTAAAATTATTGGAATCGATTTAGGCACCACCAATTCCTGTGTGGCGGTCATGGAGGGAGGGGATGCCAAGGTCATCACCAATTCCGAGGGGGGACGAACGACGCCCTCCATCGTCTCGGTATCGGACAATGGTGAACGCCTCGTGGGACAGGTCGCCAAGCGGCAGGCCATCACCAATCCCGAGAATACGGTTTTTGGTGTCAAGCGGCTGATCGGGCGCAAATTTAACTCACCTGAGATCCAGCGGGACATCAAAGTCCTGCCCTACCATCTCGAGGAGGCATCCAATGGCGATGTCCGTATCAAACTGAGAGACAAAAAATACAGTCCGGCGGAGATATCGGCCTTTATCCTGGGTAATATCAAAAAGACGGCCGAAGCCTATCTGGGCGAGACCGTTACCGATGCCGTCATCACCGTTCCGGCCTATTTCAATGATAGCCAACGCCAGGAGACCAAAGATGCGGGTAAAATTGCCGGGCTCAATGTCAAGCGAATCATTAATGAACCCACCGCTGCATCTCTGGCATACGGTCTTGATAAAAAAGGCGAAGAAAAAATCGCTGTCTTCGACCTGGGCGGTGGAACGTTTGATATATCAATCCGGGGATTGATCTGCGCAGCGACAAGATGGCCCTCCAGCGGCTGAAGGAAGCGGCTGAAAAGGCCAAAATGGAACTCTCGACATCTATGGAAACGGATGTGAACCTGCCGTTTATCACCGCTGACGCGTCGGGTCCCAAGCATTTAGACATTAAAATTGGGCGTGCCAAACTCGAAGCGCTGGTGGGTGATCTTCTCGATAAAATCGAAGGTCCTTGCAAAGTTGCATTGAAAGACGCCGGTATTCCGGCCAGTGATATCAAGGAGATCGTCCTGGTGGGCGGCATGACCCGCATGCCGGCGGTACAGGATCGGGTGAAGAAGATCTTCGGTAAAGAACCCAATAAAAGTGTCAATCCCGATGAAGTGGTGGCGCTTGGGGCGGCCATCCAGGGAGGCGTTCTGCAAGGGGATGTCAAAGACGTCCTCTTGTTGGACGTCACCCCGCTCTCCCTGGGGATTGAAACATTAGGTGGGGTGATGACCCGCCTCATCGAAAAAAACACCACCATACCCACCAAGAAAAGCCAGACGTTTTCCACAGCGGCGGATAACCAGCCGGCAGTATCGATCCATGTCCTTCAGGGGGAACGTGAAATGGCCAGCCATAATAAAACCCTGGGACGGTTTGATCTGGTCGGTATCCCGCCCGCCCCCCGCGGCATTCCCCAAATTGAAGTCTCCTTTGACATCGACGCCAATGGCATCGTCAAGGTTTCGGCCAAGGACAAGGCGACCGGCAAGGAACAGTCGATTCAAATTACGGCCTCCAGTGGATTGTCCCAAGAAGAGATCGATGCCGCTGTTCGGGATGCCGAGCAACATGCCGAAGAGGACAAAAAGAAACGTGATCTGATCGACGCCCGAAATGCCGCCGACTCTCTCATCTACACCACCGAAAAATCGATCAAAGATCTGGGGGACAAAGTTGATGATGAGACCAAAACAAAAATTGAGACGGGTATCACCGACCTGAAAAAGGCAATGGAAGGTAACGATATTGAACAAATTAAAAGTGCCAGTGAAGCCCTGAGTCAGGCCTCCCATAAACTGGCCGAGGCCATGTACCAGCAAGCTGCGCAGGCAGGAGAAGCCCAGCCTGGAGACGCGGGCGCCGGCCCGGCTGAAGGGGGACAACAGACCGGCGCCGCCAGCGCAGATGAAGATGTCGTCGATGCCGATTTTGAGGAAGTAAAAGACGACAAATAAATCCAAAATTTCCGAGCCCTTTAAAAACCCTGCGGTGCATCTGGATGTGCCGTGGGGTTTTTTTCTTTTATTCAGGGAGCGGCCAAACCAGTTGATGAAAACACCAGCGCTTTTACGAACAAAGAACTGATTCATGTAACCAAAACGGCAGATCCAGCTTCAGGAATCAGTCAGTGGACAAATGTGAATCAAGGAAAAGCGACGGTGGGAAAGCCTTGCTTTTCATCCACGCATACGGCTACCAATTTCCGCTGGCCTCCCGGCTGTTCGTTAGTCTCCGGCATGTTCTCCAGCAGTTAACGTTCGATTGACGATTATCGTCAAGCGGTATAAGAAGTTCATCTATTTTGGCATTTCTGCAACCGATGGGAAATCGTTTCAATATTCATGAGGCAACACCCTATGGCACCTATTTTATCGATTGTCGGAACTTCGGGATCAGGTAAAACCACCCTGATTGAGAAATTAATTCCCGAATTTAAACGCCGGGGATACCGATTGAATCAAATGGAAGCTTTGATTTCCCATATGATGGACATAGTCGGCACCGAAGGATACAAACCTGGCGATCATCCCAAAATCGAAGTGACCCGGGCTGATAATCGTCACCGCCCCATCCATCCGGTGATTAGCCGGCTAATCACTTTTGTTTACGATACGCAGACTGACAGGGGGGTGCCCAATTTGGTTTGGAGGACATCGGCCCCCTGGCGGCCTTCATCGAAAAATGTTTTTTAAAATAACTCCCGATTGCTCGCCGGGAGACTGAAATTTATGGGATCAGGTTAAAAATGTAACCAAATTTGTAATTTGGGATCATTATATTTTACAAAATAGAAATGGATAGCTGCCGACCCGAGCATTGGGGCCATCTAAATAATAAAGATATGGACAACACCACCCATAAGGATTATTAAAAGGAGGTTGGAAATGAATGCACTTTTGGTGTTTCTTTTAATTATTGGCGTCTGGATATTTCTTCAGGCTTACCTGTTACCCAAGATGGGGGTCTCCACCTGAATGCGGGATTCCTGTCAGTTGACAGTTAAAAGGAATAATGCCGACGAGTCCAAGGTTAAATTCGAGCCAGAAGAGTAGAACTGATGTTGAGCTGGTGGCGGCCATCCAGTCCGGTCAGACGGAACTCTACGAAGAGCTGGTATCCCGTTACGATAGCAAGCTGTATAATTTCGGGATTCGGATGTGCCGCAACACAAGCGATGCCGAAGACCTGGTTCAAGAAACTTTTCTTAATGTTTTTAAATATTTAAAAGGATTTCGACACGAAGCTAAATTTAAAAACTGGTTATACAAAATTGCCGCCAGTATTTGCATCAAAAAGCGACGCCGACGGAAGTACGAACCGGATCGGAGTCTTTCGTTGGAAGAGTTCTTGCCTGGGGATGAGGCCCAAATGGCCGCTAAGGCCCCGACCTGGGTTTCTATCCCCTTGGACCAGCTGCTTAACAAAGAATTGGCAACAATGCTTGGTGATTCAATCCACGCGCTACCGCACAAGTACCGTGTCGTGGCTGTGTTACGGGATGTAGAAGGCTTTTCGACTATTGAAACAGCAAAAATACTTGAGATTTCACCGGCCAATGTAAAAGTTCGGCTTCACCGGGCCCGCCTTTTCCTTAGGGAAAAACTGAAAAATTATTTTGAACATGACGACCGCATCACATCAACATAATCGCCACTGTCTGGGCTTGTTTAAGAAGTTATCGGAATATATCGATCACGAATTGGATACAGCCACCTGTCAACAAATCGAGGACCATATCAGCCACTGCCCGCCCTGTCACGCCTGCCTGGAAACCTTGAAAGCCACTGCCGGCCTGTGCCGGAAATTGGAAGAAGCGCCGGCACCGGCCGTTTTCTCCGAGCGGCTAAAAAAGATCATTCATCAATTGACCGATTAGATAACGGCGCCTTCGCACCATTCATTACCATTGTTTGGCTATAGTCCGACTTCAATTTGACACAACCCGCCTATTTTTCTATAGTCAGCTTCTCTTTAGCAAGATTGGTCGTCCGTAATTAGCTTCCCGGCTTGATCAATCTTACCAGGAACCTCCCATAGGAATAGAAAGGATAACAGATGTCGGAGCATGCCATTTTGACTTACGATGGAAAAACGTATGAATTTCCAGTTATTACTGGCACTGAGGGGGAGAAAGCCATCGATATATCCTCATTGCGTCAACGTTCAGGGTTAATTACCATCGATTACGGTTTTACCAGTACCGGCAGTTGTACCAGCGCGATTACCTTTATGAATGGTGAAAAAGGAATTCTACGGTACCGCGGTATTCCAGTGGAACAATTGGCCGAACATTCTACCTTTAAAGAGGTTGCCTATTTATTGATCAACGGCCGGCTTCCCAACCGGGAAGAGCTAACCCGCTATTCCGTCATGCTCAACGATCACTCTCTGGTGCATGAAGACATGCAGGAATTTTTTAAAAATTTTCCAACAAGCTCGCATCCCATGGGGATTCTCTCATCTATGGTCAATGCCATGAAGAGCTTTTATCCCCAGCTGGAAGCAACCGACGAGGAGATCAACATTACCATGACCCGGCTTTTGTCAAAGATGCGGACCATGGCCGCCATGTCATACAAAATCTCCAGGGGACATCGGGTGGTCTATCCGCGGCCGGACCTGAACTATTCCGCCAACTTTTTAAATATGATGTTTGATTCGCCCGTAAAACCATATCAAATCGATGAAGATCTGGTTCAGGCCCTGCGCGTTTTTTGGATCCTGCATGCGGACCATGAGCAAAACTGTTCGACAACCGCTGTTCGCGTGGTGGGAAGCGGCCGGGTCAACCTTTATTCTGCTATTTCAGCGGGCATCGCGGCTTTGTGGGGGCCACTGCATGGAGGCGCCAACCAGAAAGTCATCGAAATGCTTACTGAGATTATGAATGACGGAGGTAAGATATCCAAGGTCATTGAACGGGCCAAGGATAAGAACGACCCTTTCCGGTTATTTGGATTTGGTCACCGCATATACAAAACCTACGATCCGCGCGGTAAGATCATTAAAAAAATGGCTGACCGGCTATTGGCGAAAAGCAAGGTTGCCGACCCCTTACTGGATATTGCCCAGGAGCTGGAAATCGCCGCTCGCAAGGACGACTATTTTATCGAGCACAACCTCTATCCCAACGTTGATTTCTACAGTGGCATTGTCCTCAGGGCGATCGGTATTCCCACCAACATGTTTACGGTTATGTTTGCCATCGGTCGACTGCCTGGTTGGATCGCCCAGTGGAAGGAGAGTATCGATGATCCCCACTGGAAACTGACCCGGCCGCGCCAGATCTATACGGGACCTACATGTAACGATTATGTCCCCATAGAGGACCGACCGTAAAAAGCGTGTTGGGGCCGGGAGACCTTCTTTTATTGAGGTGCCAGGCCGAAATGATCGATAAATAAGATCAGTGCGAAGGGAATCTTGGTACCTCCCCCATGAGGGCCATTGTCAAAACGGCATTGACAATGGAATGATGATCTGCCACCTTTAAACATGCTTTTGTTGCTTTTATTTAAGGTTACACTCGCCTGTTACTGAAAAAATGTGACTAGATCCACATGGCCTCGATAAAAAACATGAACTTCAACCACCTGATTGGCAAAAAGGTGGGAACCGTTACCCTTCTAAAAGAGCTGGCAAGGGGTGGCATGGCGGTTATTTTCATCGCCTACCAACAAAGCCTAAAACGTCAGATCGCTGTCAAGATACTCCCCAAATCCCTTTTAACCCCCATGGCCGCCAAGCTTTTTCAACAGGAGGCCGAGTCCGCCGCAATTTTATCACACCCCAATATTATTCCTATTTTTGAGGTCGGAGATACCGAGGAATTTTTGTTTTTCACAATGCAATTGGTCAAGGGGCGAACCCTGGCGGAATTGATCAATTTGGCCGGAAAGTCTATTTTGTCATTTAGGCGGGTGCTACCGGTGGAAACCACAATTGAGATCATCCTTGGCATTCTCGATGCCCTGGGATACGCCCATAAGGAAGAAATTGTTCATCGCGACATCAAACCCGCCAATATTATCATCGAATCCCATACGAAACGGCCCATCATCACTGATTTTGGTATCGCTACCCTGTCTCGAGGTGAAAATTTGACTTCTGGGGTGCTGGCCGGAACACCTGTATATATGGCGCCGGAAGAGATTTTACGAAGTCAGGTGGATAATCGGGCTGACATCTATTCCACCGGGGTGTTGCTATTTGAAATGCTAACCTCTTATCTGCCGTTGCCGGATTTTAAGTCGACCCGTGAATTGCTTGAAATGAAACTCACACTAAAAGATCGCTTCTACCAAAAAAAGCCTTCCCAAATGAACCAAATGATCAATGAGACCATGGATGATATCGTTTTTAGGGCCCTGACGTATAATCCTAAAAACCGGTATGCCAATTGTCAGGAATTCAGCAGCGCTTTGAGGGCCTATCAGAATCAACCTGTTTCAAACCGACTTAAAGGGTAACCATGGCTGATAATAAAATCTCCAAGCAGGAAATGGATCGTTTTAGCCGGGTAATCGTCATGCTCCTGAACCGGGCCACCATGTATCAAACCAACCACCCTTATGTCGAACAGAGTCTGACTGAATTCCATCAACTCCTCAAACAATTGCTGATCAAAGTGAGTCCGCTGGTTTTCATTTTCTGACGATCTTCACCGCGCTTGATAAATATGCCAATGCCGATGCCATGAAAAAGGCCCTCGCCGCCAAGGGGGTCCAACATGTTAAAATAAACCACGTGGTCTTCATAAAAGCCACCGAGGATGATGAGCTTGTTTCGCGCGAATCCCTCAAAGAGATGACCCTTGATCTGTCCAGGGATGGTGAGAAAAAGACCCGCAAACAATTCATGGACATGGTGATGGAGAGTGTATTGGCGGAAGAGTTCGAAAAAACCATGACCATCGACAACCTTCTAAAAGACCCCCAGGCCCTCTCGCAAAAAATGATCGAAGCCGATCAAGCCAGTGTTGAGCAGAGTGAAGCCGAAGACCGACGTCCCGGCCCGGTGCTAATGCATCAGCTTGAACTGATCGATCAGAAGATCGCGGATAATTCATCTGACGTTAACCTGGAAATGGCGACCGAATTGGTCACGGCTGTTTTTGAAATGAGAAATGAACTGCTGGAAGGGATGCAAGCCCAAAAGGGGGATGATTGCGATTGCGACTACTCGGATGAGACCCAGATCATCGACAAAATAAACGAAGTGACGGATAAAGTCGTTGTCCAGCTTGCTAAAAAGCACCATATGGAAGAGGCCTCCACCTCCGCTTTAGGTCAATTTCTAGGGCAATGGATTCCCGAAGAAGAGCTGGATGAAGCGGTTAGCCGGGTCAGGGCAGATTTGGTTGCGCAGCCAATCGCGGTGGAAAAAGTTCTGGAAAACCCGGCCGATGTTTCAAAACAGATAATTGATGCCGATATAGCCGCATTTCAAGGTGCTGATGAAAATAAACGAAATCCCGGTTCGATCATTATGCGGCAGCTGGATTTGGTGAAACAGGATCTGGTTGAAAAAGCGCTTAAAGCCGGAGACGCCAATCTATCAGAGGTAGCCGCGGCAGCGGTGGAATTGAAAGAGGAGCTTTTAGCTGGGATACAAATCCAAAAAGCGCAGGGAACCATCTATGCCAGTGAAGCCCAAATCGTCGATAAAGTCACCGACCTCACCGATGATGTGATCTTGGAGCTCGTGAAGGAGGAATACCAGGCGGGGCAGCTTTCGCCGTCGCGGCTGGCTCAGATTTTGCGGCGCTTAATCCCTGAGACCAGTGAGCTTAAGCGTCTTCTACCCAAAATTAAAACCGTTCTGCTCCAGGCGGGTATGTCGCTTCAGGATTATTTGGAAATTATCAAAACCTTGGGAAAAGAGCTTCAAAGTGATGAGTTGGCCAAGATATTTGAAGAAAGTGCCGAGGAAATTGGAATCGATGCCGATACGATTATACAGGAAATTAAAAATAATCCAAATCAAGCCGCCGAACTGATTTTTTTGGCCTCTGAGATCCAAAAGGGGGTTGGTGATGAAAAAATAATGACCGATCTGATGGTAGATTATGTGGAACGGCTTGGGGCCTCGTTGGATGACGAAGTGGGTGAAGGCGATGCCAAAGGTAAACAGCATCTGCGGCATGTCATGAGCAGCATCGAATCCGATATTGTCGGACGCTTGAAAGACATGAATGCCAAAGATGATCTCATTGAGCGTCTGGAAGAAAAATTTGAGAGCCGGATGGCCGAGTTTTTTGAAAAAGCCAAGGCGGAGTGGTTAAAAGACAAATCTGATAAAAAAGATCAAAAGGACCCGTCTAAACTGAGCCTCTTCAAGATGATCGAACAAAATATTGTGGACAATGAAGCGCTCAATGGCATTCTCGACCCAATCCGGAGCGAAGTTGAATCAGGGACCATTGATGAAAATAATTTTGAACAAATCTATTTGAAAATGAAGGAGGAAGAAAAAAGACAGCAGATCCAAGAAGAACAGCGGGTCCTGCCCCAAGGGGTGCTGAGAAAGCAAACGTTCGAACTAATTATAAAGAAAGAGGTTTCCCTGGCCAAACGGTATGGGGTGCACCTGTCCGCCCTGGCCTTTGCCCTGATAAAGGCCACCCCAAAAAATGAAGACGTCGCTCAGTCGTTACCGCATCAAATTTTAGTTGATGCGATCTTAAAAAAAATGGTAAAGATAGTTCGATCCTCGGATTTGGTCAGTGAGTTTGGAAAAAATGAAATTGCCGTCATATTGCCCTTAACACCGACAGAAGAGGCCAGACGGGCGTTGAACCGATGCCTGCAATTATTATACTTAGAGCCGATTGAAGCCCAAGGTACTAATTTTACAATTAAAATGGCCGGGGTAACAACGAGCTTCAGTACAACCAAAACTCCCGATGCCACGGCTTTCATCAATGAATTATCAAACGAATTGATGCAAATGGAAGTTCGGATTCGGAATATCCAAAATCTTTTAAAATAACATCTTTTAGGTCAAAATGCTCAGGTTAAAAAGTTTATATCATGACTGAGGGTACAGCCGAAAACAAAAAAAGCAGATGGTACCTTGAAAAAGTGACCCGTATGCAGACCACTTGGGCTGTACCTATTGATCCAATTCCCTTTACCATCGGTCGTGATAGTGACTGCGATCTGACATTGAGGTCCAAATGGGTGTCACGGCATCATGCCCGGATTCATTTAAGCGGAGAGATTCTTTGGATCCATGATCTGGGGAGTACCAACGGTACCCTTCTCAATCAAAAACAGATCAAGGAAGCCGAACTACTTGAGATCGGTGACCATCTTCACTTCGGGGACCACCAGTTTGTAGTTCAAGGGGCTGATGATGTCAAAGCGGTCATAACCGATGAAACCATGGCTTTTGATTCCATGGATAATCGGCATCACGCCTATGCTCAAGAGTCAATGCTTGAGAAAATAATGACTAATCGTATCGTGGTCCCTCATTTCCAACCCATCGTCGCCTACCCGGAAGGGCGGGTGATGGGGTACGAAATTTTAGGTCGAATTAAAAAGAACGGGCTGCCGGAAAGTCCGGCAGAGTTATTTTCGATCGCATCGAATATGGGGCGCGCCGCCCAGCTGAGCGCCATTTTTCGAGAGGAGGGGATGCGGCTGGGGGAAATATTGGATGACAATATTGCCCTGTTTATCAACACGCATCCGATCGAAATTTTCGAAATGGAGGCACTTGTAAAATCACTTCGTGAGATTCGGCAGATGGCGGCTTCCCGCCCAATTGTGCTTGAGATAAACGAAACTGCGGTCACCAAAGCGGAACAGATGAAGCGTTTAAGGGCATTGTTGACGGAACTGAATCTCGAGCTGGCCTACGACGACTTTGGGGTTGGCCAGACACGGTTGGTCGAGCTGGCCAAATTACCCCCCAATTATTTAAAATTTGATATGTCGATCATTCGCGATATCCATATTGCGCCCAAGCGGTTGCATCATATCATTCTGACCTTCATGAAAGCCGCTGAAGAGCTTGGCATCAAAACGCTAGCCGAAGGAATTGAGTGTCTGGAAGAGGAGCAGGTTTGCCAAAAACTCGGTTTCGGGTATTCCCAAGGGTACTATTACGGCCGGCCGATGCCAATCACCGACCTTCCCCAGACCACTGATTGACATTATCAGGAATCATTGAGCCAATATTAACCCGTACTAGCTGACGATGAATACAAAGGCTGCCTCCGATCCTGACGCTTTTAAGTCCGGCTTTGTCGCCCTTTTCGGTGCGCCCAATGTGGGCAAATCAACCTTGATGAACCGAATCCTGGGCGAAAAACTGGCGATTACCTCCAAGAAACCCCAGACCACCCGGAACCGGATCCTGGGGATCCTTCATCACCCCGATTCCCAAATAATCTTTGTGGATACCCCTGGTGTCCATTTGGCTCACCGTCCTCTGAATGTCCGTATTGTTGAAACCGCCATGAACGCCCTGGGTGATGTCGATCTGATTCTCTTTATGATCGATGTCACCGCTCCGGACCCACCTTTGGAAGATCACCTGGTCAAGCAATTGACTAAAACCACCCGTCCCGTTATTTTGGCGTTAAACAAAATTGACGCGATCGCCAAGCCCCGTTTGCTGGCGATGCTTGATCAATGGTCCGGCCGTTATCCATTTAAATCCCTGATCCCCATATCGGCCAAGACCGGGGAACAGGTGATGGATACC
>PDWJ01006837.1_pt1 | contig 10576 bp, 6 predicted proteins | sample 1430881 | NCBI WGS metagenome assembly PDWJ01 (sample SAMN01162460, study PRJNA174530) | Oral metagenome, whole genome shotgun sequencing project. | biome: Marine environment; feature: Marine mammal; material: Swab sample of the gingival sulcus; isolation source: swab sample of gingival sulcus... | reverse complement strand
TTTAGTTACTTCCGCCTTGCCTTATGCCAACGCACCACTGCATTTAGGGCATTTATTAGAGACTATTCAAACCGATATTTGGGTGCGTTTTCAGCAATTACGCGGGCATCAGGTTACTTATTGTTGTGCTGATGATGCTCACGGCACACCGATTATGCTTAAAGCCGAAGCCGAAGGCATTACACCGCAACAACTTATTGGCCAAATTCACACTAGCCACAGCGATGATTGTGCCGGTTTTATGGTCAATTTTGATAATTTTTACACCACCCATTCTCCCGAAAACGAAACATTTTCTCAGCATATTTACCGCAAACTTCGAGACAATGGCTATATCAGTGAAAAAGTGATTACCCAGGCTTATGACCCGGTTAAACAGATGTTTTTACCCGACCGTTTTGTGAAAGGTACTTGTCCGAAATGTCGTGCTGAAGACCAATATGGGGATAACTGCGAAAGTTGTGGGGCGACTTATTCACCCACCGATTTAATCAATCCGAAATCTGCGGTTTCGGGACAAACGCCAATAGAAAAAAACTCCAAGCACTACTTTTTTGATTTGCCGAAATTGGCAGGCTTTTTACAAGATTGGCTGGAAAATGCCGATATTCAACCCGAGATTAACAATAAAATGCAGGAATGGTTTGCATCGGGCTTAAATCAATGGGATATTTCCCGTGATGCCCCGTATTGGGGTTTTAAAATCCCCGATACCCCGGAGGATGAGGAAAAATATTTTTATGTCTGGCTGGATGCACCGATTGGTTATATGGCGAGCTTTGCAAACTATTGTAACAGCGATAAGAATACAGCAGGTTTGCAATTTGATAACTATTTTAACGCCGACAGCGACTGCGGACTTTATCATTTTATCGGTAAAGATATTGCCTATTTCCATACGCTGTTTTGGCCGGCGACCCTGCAGGGTTCTGGCTATCGCACTCCAACAGGGGTTTATTGTCACGGCTTTTTAACCGTTAACGGGGCAAAAATGTCAAAATCCCGTGGTACGTTTATTAAGGCACAAACTTACCTTAATCACTTACGCCCCGAATATTTACGTTATTATTTTGCCTGCAAATTATCCGCCGGTGTAGAGGATATTGACCTCAATCTCGAGGACTTCAAACAAAAAAATAACAGTGATATTGTCGGCAAACTGGTCAATCTTGCCAGCCGTAACGCCGGTTTTATCAATAAACGCTTTGCCGGCAGGCTGGCTTCTGAGCTTGACAGTGTGTTCCTGTTTAACGAAGCGGCGCAATGTATTCAACATGATATTGCCGAATGCTACGAAAAACGTGAATACGCCGCCGCCATGCGAAAAATTATGCAACTGGCTGACCGGGCTAATGAGTACATTGATGCGGAAAAACCGTGGATACTGGCTAAAGAAGCAGGACAAGATGATAAACTGCATGCTGTCTGCAGTACCGGTATTAACTTATTCTATCAGTTAATAATTGCCTTGCGACCGGTGCTGCCCCAACTGGCGGATGATGCCTTTGCTTTCTTAAATGTAGAGAATGGGCAGTGGAACAGCGTTAAACAGCCGCTGACAGACCACCCCATTAACCCATTCAAACCGTTGGCACAACGTATTGAAGACAAAGCCATTGCGGCTATGCTGGCAGAAGAACAAGCTGCTCTTGCCAAAACTGATAACACCAAGAAAACGGAGAACAAAATGCACAATAAACAAGTAACGGATAATAGTACAATTACGAATTTCAGCTGGATGTCGGTGAGCTGGGTAAACGTCAAGTATTTTCGGGTATTAAAGCATTTTACCCCAATCCACAAGAACTGGTCGGCCGTAAAGTGGTTTTGGTCGCCAACCTTGCCCCGCGCAAAATGCGTTTTGGCATCTCAGAAGGAATGATTTTATCCTCGGAAAATCAAGATGGTTTATTTTTAATACCTGCTGATAAAGAAGCTACTGCCGGTGATAAGATTGAGTAGATATTTTGATTCTGCCGATTTTATGCTAAATAATTATCTTCGATAACAAAAAAAGAATGACTGTAAGACGTACGTATATTGATACGCCATTAGCCATTAATCGCGTCATCCCTGTAACTGATGAAACCTTTCATTATTTGTTGCGGGTATTGCGTTGCCGTGACGGTGATAAATTGATCATCTTTAACGGCGATGGTCATGAGTATCTGAGCAAATTGCGGCAGACTGGTAAAAAAACCGCTGACCTGCATATACTGCAGCGTCAAGCCAATAACAACGAATCACCTTTGCAAATCACCCTGTTGCAGGGACTTTGTAAAGGTGAACGTATGGATAATGCCCTGCAAAAAGCGGTTGAGTTGGGCGTTAAGCATATTTATCCGGTAATTACCGACTATTGCGCTGTTAAACTGGATACCACAAGACAGCAGAAAAAACATCGGCATTGGCAGGCAATTATTACCGCCTCCTGCGCACAAAGTGAGCGCGCCATAGTACCGACACTACACCCAATACAATCTTTGGCAGATGCACTGGATAAACTGCCAAAAGGCTATGGCTGGGTGTTACACGCCCGTGACACCAACACACCAACAACGCCTTATCCTGCACAACTGGATAAACTGTCTATTCTTATCGGGCCGGAAGGCGGCCTGTCGGCTAACGATTTGTTGCTGGCAAAAAACGCTAATTTGCAGCGTCTAACATTAGGCAAACGTATTCTAAGGACAGAAACTGCAACAGTGACGGCATTGTCACTCGCACAATATTTATGGGGAGATTACCATGTTAAATAAGCAAGAACCCGATATCCCTTATCAGGGAATCGGACACTTCCCGACGCTGATGGTAGAACCGTGGCGTGTTGAAGAATTGGTAGAAAAAGAAATCACCATCCAACGTTACCGGCTTTTCCGTGCTGTTGCCTGGACACATATCGGACTGGCTTTGATTTTGGGTTTATTTGTCTTATTTAAAAGCAGGGATACTACTACCCTAATAATTACCATATGCTATTTTATGTTGTTAATTGCTTTAATGGCATTGACGGCAAATAACCGTAAGCATACCTTGCGCTATAGTTTCCTTATGGCATTATTAGATATTTTTGTCTTGGGTTATATGACACTTTTTTCTAATAGTAGCATTAGTCTTGCCTTGCTGTTTTTCAGTATTTTACTGAGTGCCATGCTGTTGAATTTACCCCGCCTGCTGATAATCGTAGCCTTGGCAGCCGGTGTCGTAATACTGAGTTGGAGTGATTTTTCCGGCGTGGCATTACAGCGGTTTTATGCCAACAAACTTGACTGGGAGAGTGTCCAGCATTACGCCATTATTTCGGGTAATTCACAAAAAAAAGAAGAACTGATATTGTTACTTACCGGATTGATTATCTTAGCAATTATTACTAACCGGCTAGCCATATGGTCTTTTAAAAACGAGGTCAAAGCACAATTTCGCTATAAACAATTGCGGCAATTATTGGCATTTAACCGCTCTGTTATCGAACACCTAAAAAATGGTGTGTTGGTATTGACCACTTACGGTAAAGTTGTCAGTATTAACCAGCGTGCCTTGGACTTGTTAAACCATAACAGCAGTGATGCGATTATTGATTTAAGCGACTTATCCGTTGAACTGGCTTCTCGCTATCGTCGCTGGCAAAGCACTGGATTGGAAATATCTCAGGCTTATCGACATAATGATCATGCCGAAGAGGTCTTTGTTTCCTTTTCCGGTTTTGGGGATGAAAATCAACGCAATATTACCATGATGACATTAGAAAGTGTGAATGATACACTGCAACAAAGTCAGGAGGCTAAGCTATCAGCACTAGGGCGCTTAACGGCAGGTGTTGCCCATGAAATTCGTAACCCCCTATCATCAATTGGTTCTGCCGCCCAGTTATTAACGGAAACCAGCCGCGAACTCAGTCACCAAAAACTGAGTAACTTAATTTTAAAAAATGTCAAACGTACCAATCAGATTATCAACGATATTCTCGGCTTATTTAAGGAAACGCGTTCAGAACGACAGTTATTGCCGCTTGATAATACGCTGCAACAATTTTGTCAGGAGTTTATCCAAACGCATGTAGATGATCGTTTTGACTTAAAAAGTTTCGGTGAAGATGAAGCTCCGCTTTTTTTTCTGTTTGACAAAAATCAGTTCGAGCAAATACTGTGGAATCTGGTACAAAACGCTGTTAAGTATGCCAATGTCGAACCTTTAGCAATTACCATCACATACAAATTATCGCTTAACCGCAAAAACATCTATATTGACGTAGTCGATAACGGAGTAGGTATTGATAGCCAAAAAGTCAGTCAAATTTTTGAGCCGTTTTTTACCGGTGGCAGTGGCGGCTCGGGTTTAGGGCTGTATTTAGTGCGTGAACTGTGTAATGCTAACGGTGCGCATATTATGTATTTGCCACAGCAAGCGGATGATAAACAAGGTGCTCGTTTTCGCATCACAACTCAGGCTTTTTTTAGTAAACGTATCAAACCTAATATTAGCTAGTCGCTCCTGAATAACAATCAGGCTTATGGTACTATTTTATAACTATTAACTTATTGAAATAATACACTGTAATAAATACAGTCATACCACTAATGCTCCGGTACAGTGTTCACCTGACCATTTATCAGTGGTCATGGTTGCGCCATCTCTCCGTATTCATTGTACTGCCTTCGCTGACGAGCCTTGTACCAGAAAATGATTGGCACAACTGTAACCTTATCTTAACCAAAATTTTGCAATAATCAAATCTAAAAATCAGATAATTATCTTAATTTATCTAACTCAAGCCGAGTGATTTTTTTCCGTAACGTTGTGCGGCTGATACCCAGAATACGGGCAGCTTCGCTTTGGTTATCCTGTGTTTGCTTGAGTACAGCTTCTAATAATGCCCGTTCAACACGGGTAATCAACGCCTGGTGTAAATTGTTTCCTCCGTTCGTGGTCGAGAAGTATTGTTTAACTAACTGTTTTATCTCTTTTTCAATATTGGGTTTCCGCTTGGCGCGTTTGTGCAATAATGCAGATTGTTTAGGATAAGCTTTATTATTTGCTGTCATATTTATATGATGTCATTCAGATGTCGTTGTAGTTGATGTAGTTGTAATTGCGGGTTAGTAATATTTGCCAATGCCTGAAAACAGTGTGCCTGCCCCAAATGTTTGAGATAAGCTTGGATATGTTTACGGGCAAAACGCACGCCTTTTTCAGTTCCGTAAAAAGCATGGATGGCACTGATATGCTTAACAATCAGCATTTTTTTATCTATTATCGGTGGTTTAAATGTTTTATCAAAATATTGTCTCAGCTCAGTAAATAACCAAGGTTTACCTACTGCCCCGCGCCCCACCATGATACCATCACAGCAGGTTTGTCGCCACACAGTAACTGCCTGCTCAACACTGGCAATATCCCCGTTAGCAATAACAGCAAGCTGAGGAAAGCGTTGTTTGAGTTTGGCAATTTCTGTAAATTGTGCTTGTCCGTTAAACCGGCAGGCACGTGTACGGCCATGTACCGTGATTAATTCAATGCCGGCATCCAGGGCAATTTCTGCCAATGCCGGCAAAGTATAACACTGATGATTTGGACCCAGCCGCGTTTTAATTGTTACGGGTACAGGACAAGCTGCAGTCACCGTTTGTACAATATTTTTTACCCGGGATAAATCCGACAATAAAGCCGACCCTGCACCTTTGCGATTAATTTTTTTTGCCGGACAACCCAAATTAATATCAATAATATCTGCTCCCTGCTTGGCATAATTAAGCGCTGCTGTTGCCATTTGCCGGGCATCATTGCCGATAATTTGGCAAATGTTAACTCGGGCATTGGCGGTAAAATGCAACCGGCATTGATTTTTGTTGGTTTGTAACAGCTGCGGTGCAGTTGCTGTCATTTCCGTTACCGAAAAATCAGCCCCCAGCTGCTCGCATAGCTGTCGAAACGGCAAGTCACTAACGCCTGCCATCGGTGCAACCGCAATCATGGGACGCGGCATACTCAGTCCATAACGCAAATACAGTGTCGCTGGTTGCATCACCGTTACAGCAGTCGATTGGTTTTGCAGCAATCGCTAACAGTTTGCTTGTTTTTTAGACAGGTATCACATTTCATTAAAATTAATCGTTTTAATACTACCGTTATTGATGGCTTCCTGAACACGCCGATAATTAAACGATTGGGCAGTATGATAATCCACCTGCTCACGGCGGCGCTGTGACTTTTGGTGCTGTGACTTGCGGCGCTGTACCTTGGATTTTTTGGCATAATGACGTTTCGCTTTTGCCTTGGCTGCTCGACGATAAGTCTTTGACGGTGTTGCCTTTGCCAGATTTTCAGTTACCGTATCGGCTTGTGCCGGGCTTTGACTACGTTGACTGACAATGGTTACCGGCGTATCGATATCAACGAGATCAAACAATGCCTCAATATCCGGTCGGCGTAAACGAATACAACCATGTGAAACGCGTTTACCAATACTGTAAGGTCTATTGGTGCCGTGGATAAGGTACCCGGAAATCCCTAAACGCAGCGCCCGGGTTCCTAATGGGTTATTCGGTCCTGCCGGATAAACACGACGCAATTTTTTACCGCGTCTTGCCGCCTCACGACGAATGGATGCCGGTGGTGTCCAGGTTGGGTGGCGGTGTTTTCTAACCACTGAAGTCTGACCTTGCGGGGTACGCCAACCGCGTTTGCCGATAGCTATCGGGAAAGTCATCACCTCGTTACTGCCACCGGGGAAGTAGAATAAACGCATATCGGCTAAGTTAATGACAATGCCATTGTCTCCGGCATCGGGTAAGCGGTACTGTTTTGGAATAATAACCGATGTGCCCGCCGGAATTTTTCGGCGTTTAAATTTGGGGTTGGCTCGCACCATTTCGTTATAACCCACGCCATAACGAACCGCTAAACGATTAAGTGTATCACCGCGTTTTGCCGTTGCTGTTTGCAATTGCCCTACAATACGACTGCCGTCGGCAGGTAACGTATAAGTATCTGCATAGCCAAAGGCTGCAAATACTAAGCTTAAAAGCAATACCGTCATTTTTTTCATTATTCTCTCCATTTATAAAAATGCTATTCATTTAATAAAATAAATAGTTACTCTAGAGACTTAAGCCTGCAAGTCTAGATTTTTTTAAATTATCTTAAAACCAAACATGCTATCATATAAAATATTTAAATGTAACTTTTTTCTTAAATAGAAGATAGTTTGCTTAATCATGGCCAAATAGACTGAGTTAATCAACAAAAATATTATACTTTCATCTGCTGCTATTTTGATGAATTTAAAAATATTTATCTTTCTTCATGTTATCGGATTAAAAATCAAAATTATTCTTAATTACTTAGAATTATTAGATAAATAAACGATTAACAAGCGACAGTACGAAAAATATGTTAAAATGTCCTGCAATTGTAGCTATTTCTATTTAAATATCAGGATAATAAAATAGAAATAATGAATTAATATAAATAAATAAAACACAATTGAGGGTCAAACTTATGTCAGATTTTTTACATAACTATCACCAGCATGTTGCAGAAAGAGCCGCTCAGGGTATTGCTCCGTTGGCGTTAGATAAAGAACAAACGGCGCAATTAATCGAATTACTGAAAAATCCGCCCGAGGGTAAGGCGGATGAGTTACTAACCTTATTTAAGGAACGCATTCCTGCGGGTGTTGATGATGCAACCTATGTTAAAGCTTCATTTTTATCAGCACTGATTGCCAAAGATGCTACCTCCCCATTGATTAGCCGGGTTGAAGCGGTAGAAATTCTCGGTACCATGCAGGGTGGTTACAATATCGAACCGTTAGTTAAGGCTTTAGACGATGAAGCGCTTGCTCCGACTGCAGTAAAAGCCTTATCGCATACTTTGCTGATGTTTGACAGCTTCCATGACGTTGATGAAAAAGCTAAAGCCGGTAATGATTATGCCAAACAAGTCATTCAATCATGGGCGGATGCCGAATGGTTTACTTCGCGCCAGCCGTTAACGGAAAAAGCGACATTAACGGTTTTTAAAGTTACCGGTGAAACCAATACCGATGATTTATCACCGGCTCAGGATGCCTGGTCTCGTCCCGATATTCCGCTGCACGCTAAAGCCATGCTAAAAAATCAGCGCGACGGTATTGTGCCCGATGTACCGGGAGAAGTCGGCCCGATGAAGCAAATTGAAGAGCTTAAACAAAAAGGCTTTCCGCTGACTTATGTAGGTGATGTGGTAGGTACGGGTTCTTCGCGTAAATCGGCGACCAACTCGGTACTGTGGCTAATGGGTAACGATATTCCTTTTATTCCCAATAAACGCGACGGTGGTTTTGTTTTGGGTGGCAAAATTGCCCCGATTTTCTTTAACACCGTGGAAGATTCAGGTGCCTTGCCGATTGAGCTGGATGTCAGTCACCTCAATATGGGGGATGTCATTGATATCTACCCGTATGAGGGCAAGGTATGTAAACACGGTAGTGACGAAATTATTACGCAATTTGAACTAAAAACCGATGTGTTACTGGATGAAGTACAGGCCGGCGGACGTATTCCGCTGATTATCGGTCGGGGCTTAACGCACCGTGCCAGACAGTCTTTGGGACTGCCTGAAAGTGAAGTATTCAGAACGCCGCATAACGTAGAAAGCAGTGATAAAGGTTTTACGCTGGCACAAAAAATGGTTGGTAAAGCCTGTGGTGTTGACGGCATCCGCCCGGGTCAATATTGCGAACCGCGTATGACCACGGTAGGTTCTCAAGATACTACCGGTCCGATGACGCGTGATGAATTAAAAGATTTGGCTTGTTTGGGCTTTTCCGCCGATTTGGTTATGCAGTCGTTTTGTCATACGGCGGCTTATCCCAAGCCGGTGGATGTTAAAACCCACCATACATTACCCGATTTTATTATGAATCGCGGCGGTGTATCATTGCGTCCCGGAGACGGTGTCATTCATTCATGGTTAAACCGCATGCTGTTACCCGATACTGTAGGTACCGGCGGAGATTCACATACGCGTTTCCCGATTGGTATTTCTTTTCCGGCAGGTTCCGGTCTGGTGGCTTTTGGCGCAGCAACCGGCGTCATGCCGTTGGATATGCCGGAGTCGGTTTTGGTGCGTTTCAGCGGTGCAATGCAGCCGGGTATTACTTTACGGGATTTAGTGCATGCCATTCCTTACTATGCCATTCAGGCAGGTTTATTAACTGTCGAAAAAGCCGGTAAAAAGAATATTTTCTCCGGGCGTATTTTGGAAATTGAGGGTTTGGAAAATCTAAAAGTTGAGCAAGCCTTTGAACTATCGGATGCTTCTGCCGAGCGTTCGGCAGCAGCATGTACGATCAAACTGGACAAAGCCCCGATTATTGAATATTTGAACTCCAATATTGTCTTGTTAAAATGGATGATTGCCGAGAGCTACGGTGACCGTCGCACCCTGGAGCGTCGTATTATCGCAATGCAGGAGTGGATCGCTAATCCCGAATTGATGGAAGCCGATAAAGATGCCGAATATGCTGCCGTTATCGAAATCAATATGAGCGACATCAAAGAGCCGATTTTATGTGCCCCGAATGATCCCGATGATGCGCGGTTATTGTCAGAGGTGCAAGGTGATAAAATTGACGAAGTGTTTATTGGTTCGTGTATGACCAATATCGGGCATTTTCGTGCAGCCGGTAAATTACTCAATAAATTTAATGATGTCATCCCGACACGTTTATGGATTGCTCCGCCAACCAAGATGGATGCAGCCCTGTTGACCGAAGAAGGCTATTATAATATATACGGCAAGAGCGGGGCACGTACCGAAATGCCGGGATGCTCGCTGTGTATGGGTAACCAGGCCCGTGTTGCTCCGGGATGTACGGTGGTATCGACCTCAACGCGTAATTTCCCCAACCGTTTGGGACAAGGTGCCAATGTTTATCTGGCCTCGGCAGAACTGGCATCGGTTGCCGCTTTGTTAGGCAAGTTACCGAGCGTTGAAGAATATTTATCCTATGCAGCGGATTTGCAACAAGACAAAAGCGATACTTATCGTTACTTAAATTTCGACCAACTGGATCAGTATATGAAAGAGGCTGATACGGTAACGATTTCCGTCGACAGTATTGGTCGGGCATCATAGAAGATTTTGAGAACTACCTGGGTAGTTCTCAAAAATCCTCAATTTCTTGAATAACCAATTGATGTGCGTGTTGTTCGCCAAATAGGTTAATGGTCAATTATCGTCAGTCATTCAAACCACTAGGGCATCACTAAACCAGCATTGCCGCAGCAAGCCCCGCTATTGCACATATCATGCATAAAATAATATTACGCATAAAATAAAAATTTTCTCATAAAAATTCCATATTTTTGCGTATTATAAAGGGGTTTCCGTTACAACGTTCACCTGACCATTTAATTAGTGGTCATGGTTGCATATCCTTGCCGTACTTGGCTGTCTGTGAATATGCGCCTTGTACCGAAAATTTTTTGGCGAGACTATAGGAACCTCCGCAAAATTAAAAACAAAGGGGCTACTCTTTGTTTATTACAGGAAATCCCCCTCATTGCTTCGTTATTGTGTCTGTTTCTTAGCC
>PDWJ01005371.1_pt1 | contig 10578 bp, 5 predicted proteins | sample 1430881 | NCBI WGS metagenome assembly PDWJ01 (sample SAMN01162460, study PRJNA174530) | Oral metagenome, whole genome shotgun sequencing project. | biome: Marine environment; feature: Marine mammal; material: Swab sample of the gingival sulcus; isolation source: swab sample of gingival sulcus... | reverse complement strand
TGCCGGAAGGGTTTCGGCTCCGAGCATGCCGCGCCATATTTCGGCAGCAAATATTTTATTTAACAATGTAACGGATGAGCTGTAACCCGCCGAAGCCTCCAGCAGGTAATAATTCATAAGGTAAGCACCCAGAAATCCAACCGTAACGGCAAGTTGATAGAGCGATACCATCCGCCCGCGGTGCGAGGCGGGCGACACTTCGGAGATGTAAAGCGGACAAACAATGGAAACGATGCCGATGCCCACACCTCCCACGATACGGTAAACGACCAACTGCACCAGATTGGCTGCAACGGCACATCCGATAGCCGATGCCGAAAACAACACAGCCGAGAGAATCATGGTTCGCTTGCGCCCCAACCTGTCGCTCAGTGCACCGGCAAGCATGACGCCGGCAATGGAGCCGACCAAAGCACAGCCAACATACCACCCGCTTTGCATTGTGGTGAGCAGAAACTGTGCCGAGACCTGCGAAACGGTTCCGGAAATAACCGCTGTGTCATATCCGAAGAGGAAGCCGCCCAAAGCCGCCACAACGGAAAGAAAAACCACATACCCGATATTTTCTGTTTTGCTCATGTCCGTTTCAAGTTTAGAGATTGAAATATTCTTTGTAACGATTATACAGATTACCCGCCTGCGGATAAGCTGATTGAGGACTCATAAAGTGTGAAAACTCAAACGTGATAGCCTTGTCGTAACCGGCACGTCGAGCTGCTTCGAGTTTGAGTCTCAGCTTATCAAACTTAATGGGTAGAAAGCGTATTGGCATGTCACGGTCGAACGTCTCGGCGTTTGTCCAGCATTGCATACCGTACTTGTCTGCCAGTTTTTTGTTTACTTCGAAGAAAGCATCCAGCTCATCATAGTCGATATGTCCGTCCTGAAAAGCGCAGGCATCTACCACTTCGTGAATACCGGAAAAGATTTCCTCCCATTCTTTCTCGTGCTGTTGCACCGACACGGCATCTTCTTTCGTAAGTTTCCCGCCACTCGCCTGCACGGCTTTCTTGCCGTCGATCCACGGCGATATAAATGTCGGGAGACCACCCGACACATCTTTACACTGCTTGCCCATGGCATGAAAAGCACCAATGGCTCCCTTGGTGGCTCGGCTGATTTCACCGCTGATGTACCATCCTCCGAAACTCTTGTATTTTTCACCGTACTGACGCCACACCTCATCGATAACGTAACGATTATCTTCGATTTCGTGTGTCATATCACCCGTTGCCCAGTAGTGTCCAGAATCGTAAAGTCCGAAATAAAATCTCATGCCGTACTTTTCAGCCAAACGCAGAAACATGTCCAGCAAATCTACAGAAGGCATATAACAGCCCTTCCCCAACAAATATTTCGACGGATAGGTGATGAACTTTTTGTAGCCCGATCGAATCATAATCACCGTATCGATACCAATGGCTTTCATGTATCGGAAATCCAAATCCCATTCGGCTTCGCCCCAATTCTGATGGGGTATATCGTGTGAGATCTCGTCGAGAAACGTTCCCGAAAGTTTCAATCCCTTGTTTGCCGGCACAATCAGTGTGCTGCACAGGTCGTCGTCTTTACGTATCGAATCGGATGCAGCGGATGTTTCCGAATCCTTTTTCCCACACGACGAAATAACGGGAGCAGCAGCTACCGAGGCGCTTACCCATGCCGCTTTTTTCAGGAAGTCGCGGCGGTTGTTATCTGATAAATGCATATAAACAGTTATTTAAAAGTTTGTTTTTTTCTCGTTTCTTTATCTATCCATGTAATTTCCTTTTATATCGACCTCCTTGTCGAAAGGATTCAAAATCCGGTCGAACAATACGGCAGCTTGTGCCCGAGAGATTGGTTTGTTCTCTTCGAAAGCAGTAAATCCAAAAGCTTCACATGTCTCTTTAGCTTTAGTCGTTACGTCCGCTTCATTTTTATCAATTCTGTCAATCAAAGCAATCAATTCTTTCAGCGTAACAGGAGTATCGGAATCGGGCATGTCGATTTCGGGATACACTTCTTTCAACCCGCTAAGCTCAGACCACAAAACGATATCGTTCGCACGAAACCACGTCTGATTAGCCCAGCCTTCGTTCTTACCGACGCCTCGCAAAATACCGGTGGAACCGATTCTTTGTAAAGGCAAAAAAAGATTATCTTCTTTGGGGACATCCAAATAAGGCATCAGATAAACACCTTGCTTGAGAAGTGTTTTTTGAATTTGACGAACGGAAACATCGGCAATCTTCATCTTGTTTTTAACCGCCGATGCGGCAAGCACACCCGCCGCTTGTCCGATTTGTAAAACGACCGGTTGCAAACGAGTGGTTCCATTGACGATATTCGATACCGAAATGGATTTTTCGGCAACAATCAGTCCTTGCACATCCTTAGGAATCATAACCCCCAACGGCAATCCGTAAGAAGGCACCGGATGGAAATAAAGGTTCGGCAACAACTTCCGATCGGGGTATTTTCCGTGGTGATGATCTACCGGATAATCACCTACGGCAATGCAGGTGCGGTAGAGCTTTTCGGGCTGCGTATAAGGCTCCATAATATGATTGACCGTAAAACGCACCAGTCCGTGAATACGCAATGATTCGCGGTGATACGGAATGAGTGCAAGCCCGTTATCGGTCGGGAACTCATCATCAGCCAGCCCGAGCGTATTCATACCCAGCTCTTTCTGAATAAAGTATAGAAAGCAAAGCGTATGGTTTCCGGCTTTTTTGAGCGCCTCTTCACGTTCGGCAGGGCTTTTTTCGATGAGATTCAAGTAATAATCGTTACCGTCGGAAGGCCAATTAATCATATACTTGTTGTTGGGTAATTTGCCATAAGTAATCATTTTTTCTTTGGGCCAAAGCGTACGTCCGGTATCCGGATTATAGCAAAGCTCATTTTGGCACGAGCAGGCAAAATCGGCAGGGTCGTATCCTTCGGGCTGCGGGATAGTTACATCGCGACCGTAATCTTTGAGAATTGCCACACAGGTTAAATCCTGTATCACATCATTTGCTTTTTCGGGAGCAATGTCTTCTCCGGTCTCTTCACGACTTTCCATTCCTATATCGTATTTCACTCCACATGCTTGGGCTACGTCGCCCAGTTCGGTAGCATCGATCACGATTTTCGGATGAAGGATTAATTCACCTTCGGGTGTTTCGACGGTAACGTTCCATTTTCCATCGACTTTTTCTATCGACTTCAAACGGCTGTTGAAACGAATCTTCAGTTTCGGTTCGCGGGCAGCGATCTGTTGCAAGATACGATTTCCCACCGACGGCTCAAACAGCACATTGCTCACCCATCCGGTTTGCAACGCTTCCGCACTGCCATAGTAATTCGTCAACGAATCTTTGAACTCGCCCCAAAAGCCGCTCGGCAGTTTATAGTTCCCGTCTATCGCACTGACGCCGGCAGCAGTGAGCATACCGCCCAACCATTGTGTCTCTTCGACAATCATCGTTTCCACACCCATACGTGCCGAAGATATTCCGGCGCTGACACCGCTCGTACCACCACCGATAACAAGGACATCGGGCAAGGCGGAATCCTTATCGTTACATCCCTGAAACATACAAGCAAGGAGTATCAGGGAAAAGAGGTATGAAAAAATCGTTTTTCGTATTTGCATAATGTTCATTTTGTTTTTGTAGCTAATGCTCTGTCAATACCTTTCTTTACAGCATCCCATTGATCATACATAATAAGATAAATCATATCGAAAAACATCAATCCGTCTCCTTTAGTCAAACAGAGGAAAACGGCTTCTTCAACATCTTGTGGTTTGTTTTCAAAATTCAACCCATATAAACTTCCACAGACCGGAACATCACCCATCGTAACTTTTTTAGCATTCAAAACAGCACCTTCTACAGTCCACTCATTGTTTGCACCATAAAGCGTTTTTCCGTAAGCACCAGTCATATATATATCTAAAAGAGCTGCATATCCGAAATTCTTGTATTCAGGCGTAGCCCACCGGTAATACTTGGAAGGGTCATATTTTTTACTTGCCCAGTTTACTCCTTCGTTATAATAAGAGGAATACCAAGCTCCGGTATAAGTACCGAATCGAATGTTTTTGTTTACCGATTTAATCGTGTTCCTTGTTTTTTCGAAAAAGTCATAAATAATTTTCGCCCGAAATTCAAGCCATTTCTTATAGAATTTTCCGGGAACCACTTTATCGTTATTCCAAGAAAAGATATCCGCAGGAAAATCGCTTATCGATTGTCCAATGTATTGTTCAAATTGTTTTTTTGTCAAATCTGAAAAATCACTTTCTATAGAATTAAATCGCGCTCTATCAAGAATAATACCATCGAGATCCGGATAATTTTTTGCCAATTCTTCTACAATGCTTAAGATATAATTCTGTACTTCTTTATTTACCGGATTAAAAAATTTAGCATGCGATTGATAATCGTCTTTTATTGATATAATTCCCGTCGGATAATACATCTGAGTGAGCCAAGCGGCCTTCGTCTCATCTCGATAGACGACACCGCCATCGCAGATATTTCCGCCAACCATTGTATTCAAATTCGCATGAATCTTCAAGTTCCGTTTATGTGCCTCTTCGATAAAAGCCGTCAGATAATCCCATGTCGCTCTACGTTCTGTTTCTCCTAATTTTTTCACTTCTGCGACAAGAGAGCTTTTGAATAATACATCACCGCAAGTAGGTCTTACATCCACGACAATATCGGTAAATCCGACATCTTTAGCTTTTCCTAAATAACGTGCTATATTATCTTTGCTATTAGCTAAATGTTTAAAGTTAGCAGATGCATCAATCCAAAGAATTTTATTTTTTTTTGCCACCGGAATGTTAGGAGCTGGTGGTGGTTTCCACGGAACATCTTCTTTGTTTAATTCTCCATGAGAAGTTGTACACAAAACGAATAAAGGAAATAAACCTAAAATAAAGACTATTTTTTTCATTGTAAAAATAATACCGGAAGAGAAATGTAAATCATTCTCTTCCGGTAATTTAAAAAAAACGTTTATTCCAAATTAACTTCCCAAACAATAACTCCCGAGTTGGTACATATAAACGCCACGGTACATGAATTTCCGTCGGGAGCAACGCGCGTTACGACATCACCCGTACTATTACCGTTCGCCCCATAAGCTTCGTCCAACGGAAAATAAAGCCAATCATTCCATTTACGCGTATGAATCAGGCTCATAATACTTTGAACAGATGACGGATCTTTCATCATATTTCTTACATTAAAAATCTCCCTCATCCAATTATCATTATTTTGCTCAATCATAAATATATACTTTGCACCGTTCATATCGGCATAGTCGAAGGCATGTCCTCCGCCAAGCCATTGATGAAATTTGTCCTGTATGTGATGCTCAGACGCATAAACAGGTTTATTCGTTGTGCCGTCCATATAAGTAATCGCCACTTTACCAAAGCCTTTATCATCATATCTCGAAATAAAATAATTCGTATTTTTCCCAAATTCCACAGGAACGATGGCAGGCTGTATACCCATTTGATATCCCGGATCAAATTCAATTTTATCAGGTTGTTCGGAAACGACTTTGCCATTTTTAATCTCCCAGCGCAAAAACATATTTTGAAAAGAGACTCCCATATACAGAAAAGCATGTCGGGTCATATCTCCCTTGACATATATTTTACGTCCCACATCGATATTTCCGGGTTTATCGATATCCACATCATAAGTGAATAATAATTCGGGCTTTGCCGTAACGCCTTTCCACCAAAACATATGGATAGTATTGGTTCCTCCCTCCGGAAACCAACGAGACATATAGAAATTGCAAGAGACAATATTGCCTGCATCATCACCTGCCATAAAAAGAGGCACTTTTCGCGTAAGCGTATCCCAGTCTATCCCTTCAAATGACATCGTGCCGGCTTTTGTACCATCTTTTAGGTTATAATAGTTAAACACTGTTCGTTCATGAACAACAAGATAATCTCCGCTGAAAGCAACCGCCGCATTGTTATGTTTTACAAAATTAAGTTCGGATGCTGTTTTTTTCCACAACTCTTTTACTTTGATCGACGTAGGAATAACTTTTAATTTAACGGTATATGTTTTTTTTGCTCCGTCAGCCCCTATCACATCAAAACTTACAGGTTCCGAGAAATTCATATATTCGCCCATAGGTACGGACGATTGAACGGTGGCATTATTAGGAATGCTCACCGACATACGGATTTTGTTCAGATCTGTTTTTAAACTTCCATCCACTTCCAAAAGAATCATATTATTCTCGTCGGGAGTAACAGCAAAGTCGGCATTTCTCCCATCCGGCATCATGAGCCGAATACCGGTTACTTCGTTTCCTGTCGTAGGGACAAGCACATCGGCTTTTTCGCATGAAAAGATGAGCAATAAAGCTAAAAACCCTACTATCTTATCTAAATTTTTCATTTTATCTTTCATTTTTATTACCATTTATCTATTTGTTTGCATTCCGGATTATTTTTAATTTCACTCAACGGAATGGGAAATTGATAATAACGCTCTTCAAAGAAACGATCTTTTCCATCGCAATCCACTATTTCGTAGGAGAAGGTATCGTCTTCATTTTTTGTAATCTTCATCCCGTGCATACGTTTTTTTCCGAGCACTTCGAGTGCGATTCTCCATCTTCTCAAATCCCAATAGCGTTGTCCTTCGAATGCCAATTCAATCTTACGCTCATGTCTAATAATTTGTCGCAAGTTTGCCTGATTGACTTCTGTCACATCGGGCAGTTTGGCTCTGCGTCTCACTTTATTCAACGGTGCCAGCGCCTCACCGGATTTCCCCGCCTCATTCAATGCTTCGGCTTGATTCAACAAGACTTCGGCATAACGCACCTCCGACCATGCCGTTGTTCCTTTTCGCTCCATATCGGTCGTCTTTTCATTTATCATTTTACGGATATAATATCCCGTAGTTGTCGTATTAGGATGATTATCAATGCCAAATTCTTTAAATCCGTCTTTTCCTCCTACAAACGTCTCAATAGTACGTCCTTTCCACGAAGCACCGTTATATAATATCGAAGCATAAAAACGGGCTTCTCTGTTCTTATAGGGATTTGCAGCATGCTCGGGATTGTTCCAGTCGAACCGGCTGCCGTCGTTCATATAATACGAATCGACCATCTCTTGAGTAGGTACCGCCAAACATTTCACATCCGTATTTTGAGGATCGAAATCTCCTTTCGGACTATATAACTTATCAAACAAAATCGAATGAGTGAGCTGATCATGAAACCTATAGCCCAACACCGTTTCTTTACAGAAGTCACTTTGATTAAAAACATCAGCGTAATCAGGCAATAAATCATACAATGTACCCTCTTTATCAATTACTTTTTGAGCCGCTTCGGCTGCTTTATCCCATCGTTTGGCATAGAGCATCACGCGCGATTTGAAACCGTATACGGCTCCTTTGGTCAAGCGTCCGAAATTGTCTTTATCCCATTCGTACGGCAAGATTTCGGCAGCAAAATCCAAATCCTTTTCAATAAAATCCCAACATTCATTTTCCGGACTCCTTGCCTTAAAAGCTTTATCAGGCCCGTCGATATAATCGCGAAGAACTACACTTCCATGATTCCTGACAAGCATGAAATGCAAGTACGCTCTAAAAAATCGGGCTTGAGCCTGCATCAGTTTAACGACTTCTTTATCATATTTTGCGTAAGTTTCCAACCCGTACAAGAACTCGTTAATACGACGAATACGGTTATATTCATAGTCATAATCGCTCAAAATATTCCCTGTAGGACTGATATTTCCGGTATAAACCACTTTATTGACATCGCCTCCATACGGTCCCATCACGTTGGCACTATAACGGAGAATATCCGAAAAGCCGTCATTGAGACTTACCTTCGCATATTTAAGACCATAAGGTCCATATTCAAAAATGGGTTTGTAAAAACCGTTAATATATAAATACGTGTTTTCTATTGATTTCCAAGCATCCATCTCACTATATTCGGAACGCGGTTCCGGATCCAAGAAATCGGAACATCCGACGAATAGAAAGACGGTGGAAATTATCGTTGTTATAATTTTTACTTTTTTCATATCATTATTCATTAAAATGTTAGACTAAGACCAAACTCATACGTGCGTTGTTGAGGATAATATCCGTTTGTGATTTCAGGTGTTTCAGGGTCTATATTGTACTTCGTTAGTCGAGACCACGTGATTAAGTTTGCTCCGGTAAGCATAAAACGGATATTGTCGATACCGATGTCGCGAATATAGCTATTCTTCAATGTATAGCCCAACTGAACATTTTTCAACCGCAAATAACTGCCGTCACGTATCCACCAGTCGGATGCCCATCCGTTACAATTTCCTTTTTCGGCAGCAATTGTCGACAAGCGGGTAAATTCGGCATTCCTGTTCTCAGGCGTCCAACTGTTTTCAATCAAGAAGTACGGAGAATTTCCATTCGCATGAAAAGGACGCGTATAAATCGTCGCATCGACATGCCCGTTTCCGTAGACGCCGCTTAGAAAGACATCGGTAATAGCCGCACCTTGAAAAAACAAAGACAAATCGAAATCTTTCCAAGTCGCACTCAAATTAAGCCCGTACATCAGTTCCGGCAAATTACTGTTTCCGATAAACGTATAATCTTGCGCATGGTCTATTTTTCCGTCACCATTCAAGTCTTTATATCGGAGATCTCCCGGTCGAATCTGCTCCTTGCTTAAATGAGATAATGTAGCATCATTGACGATCTCTTCGTCAGACTGGTAAAGACCTTTTGTGACGAATCCCATTTTTTCACCCATTTTCCGTCCAGTACGTTTCTGATAATCGGGAACATTGGGACTTTCATTCATTCTTAATATTTTATTACGTGACCAACTTATATTTCCTCTGACATTGTAATGGAAATCGCCCACTTCGTTTTGATGAGTCAATACCAGCTCGAATCCTTTATTACTGACTTTTCCGCCGTTTATCGTACTGGGATGATTACCTCCCAAAGAAGGCGGATAAATAGCACTGCTACCTATCAATATATCATTAGTGAGCTTATAAAAACAATCAAACTCCATTCCGAAAATTCCTTTCTTCAACATCAGGTCGAAACCAATATTGTAAGTTGCCGTTTTCTCCCAAGTAATATCCCTGTTTACGTTTCCGGACGTGTAAATGGAAATATATTCTTTGTCACCTACATATAAAGTAGGAGGATTGGGTTTCATCAAATTCAGGTATTGGAAATCGGCAATGCGGTCATTTCCTAATAGACCGGCTGATGCACGAAATTTAATGTTTTCAATATTATCTTTATAAACTTCAAAAAACGATTCTTCCGATAATCTCCATCCTAACGAAGCGGCAGGAAAAAATCCCCACCTTTTATTACGTGCAAACCGCACAGACCCATCATAACGGGCTACTAATTCAACAAGGTATTTGCCTGCATAGTTATAGTTTATACGCCCTACATAACCGGCACGATTGAATTTATAGCTGCTGCCTTTAACAGCATCACCCTTTTTCCCGTTTAAAATATCTTTTCCAAAATTAAGCTCATGTAAAGTCTTCAAATCAAAGCCTTGCACAGCTCCCGACAAGTCTTCCGATTCATAAGATGATTGTTCATATAACAACAAAGCTGAAACAACATGCTTGTCGAACGTCTGATTATAGCTTATGGAAGGCTGTACGGTAAACCGTTGCGCTTGTGAAGAGCTATTTCTAAGCACAGACGTTCTGGGTTCCCCATGATTGGATTCCACAATTTCATATTTTTCGGTTTGAACATTGTAACTGTTCATCATGAATTGTTCTCTCCATGATTTCGATGTCGTGTAATCTTTATCGTACGATGTTTTCAATCCCAGTCTCAATCCTTTTACAAAAGGCACATCCCATGATAAGTTCAAAGACGAAATCAAGATATTCATCGTCGAATTATTATATCCCGTAAGACTGTTGTAAGCCATCGGATTGAATTTTGCAGACTCCGAAATATTCGCTGCAACAGGAAGACCGTCGTATTCGGTGGGAACAATAGGCAACATAAGTTGAGCCAAATTAATGGGATTGTGCCACGCTTGATTATCTACCGAATAATATCCGGATTTCCGGTTTTCCTGACGGGCACCCAAGTCAAGCCCTAATTTAAATCCGTTGCTTAAATTCACATCAATATTCGAACGCAGGTTATACCGTTTAAATCCAAACTTATCTACAATTCCTCCCTGATCGAAATAACCCAAAGAGACAAAGTATTTTGCCGTTTCATTACCTCCATTAACCGAAATATTATGATGCGTAGAAAACGCTCCGTCTTTCATTAGCGCATCGAACCAATCGGTGTCGGCATATTTCCCTTCAGGGTCTCCGTTTAGCACTTTATTATAAACATTTTCCGAAAACATCGGATCTAATCCATCCATTTTCAATGCTTTATTATAGTATTTAATAAAATCGGGACCATTTAAGAATTTAGGATAGTTGGTGTTTTGATTATACGAAACTTTTCCGGTATAAGTTATTCGAGGTTTTTGTATACTGCCTCTTTTCGTTTTTACCAAAATAACGCCTCCGGCTCCCTGCATCCC
>PDWJ01005370.1_pt1 | contig 10578 bp, 9 predicted proteins | sample 1430881 | NCBI WGS metagenome assembly PDWJ01 (sample SAMN01162460, study PRJNA174530) | Oral metagenome, whole genome shotgun sequencing project. | biome: Marine environment; feature: Marine mammal; material: Swab sample of the gingival sulcus; isolation source: swab sample of gingival sulcus... | reverse complement strand
ACAGCAAGAAGTCTTAAATATCTATTTGAAGACTGGGGTTTTAAATCAGGAATTTCTTGTTTTAATTTTGTATTTGCACTTTGAAATGACCACATAATAAAGGCTCTAAAACCACCTGTTTCATCTTGAAGTTTTCTTATTCTATCCCAATGCTCAATTATTTCTTCATCGGTTTCCACTGTCCCAAACATCATAGTTGCAGTAGTTTTCATACCAATTGAGTGGGCAAGTTTATGTACTTCTATCCACTCATCAGCATCAATTTTCTTAGGGGCAATAATATCCCTAACCCTATCTGATAATATTTCAGCACCAGCTCCTGGAATCGAACTTAAACCTTTTGCTTGAAGTCTTTTTAAAACTTCAAGTTTAGATATTTTTGAAACTCTTGCAATATAGCAGATTTCTATTGCAGAAAAAGAGTGTAGGGTGATTTGTGGAAATTTTGTATGAATATGCTCCACAAGTTCTTCATAATAATCAATTTTCAAACTTGGATGGACTCCACCTTGCATAAGAATTTGAGTTCCACCAATTTCTAAAAGTTCTTCAATTTTTTTATCTATTTCATCGAAGGATAAAACATATGATTCTTCATCTCTCTTATGTCTATAAAAAGCACAAAATTTACAATCAACCCAGCATACATTTGTATAATTTATATTTCTATCAACAACAAAGGTTGTGATTTTATCTGGATGTAATTGTTCTTTCCTTTGTGAAGCTAGTTTTCCAAGCTCTATCATGGAAGCATTTTGGATTAAATCCAAAGCTTCTTCATTTGTAATTCGTCTATTTAATAAATCAATTTTTTTGGTCATTAGAATGCTTGTCCTAAAGAAAACTCAAATGTTGAAGTATCATCATTTTTCTTTTTATCAATAGGATGAGCAAAAATTAGTTGTAAAGGACCAAATGGTGAAACCCATTCAAAAAGTGCGCCTGTTGACGATCTTTTTATTTCATTTATCTGATCTTTTCCTATCATACCATAGTCATAAAAAAATCCCCATCTCATTTTGGCATCTTTTACCAATGGAAAACTCATTTCTATGGCAGTTGCGGCCATTTTTTTATATGGATCTTCAATAATACCTTGTTCATTATCTGGACCAAAAGCATAAGATTTATAACCTCTCAGTGATCTTATCCCACCTAAATATAAAGAATCTCCCTGATTTATTTGTCCACGATCAACTAAAAATTTAGCTTGTAATTTGTATCTTAATACCCAATCTAAATCAAATCTATCTTCTAAAGAATAAAAGTATTTAAAATATGATGAACTTTTTAAGTATTTTGAGTCACCACCAACTCCAGCAAACTCTAACGATGTCCCCGTTTTAAATCCTTTTGTTGGGAAAAAGTAATCATTTGTATTGTCAAAATTAAGATATGGAGTTATAGAGCTTGTTATATAGTCTGTATCTTGATAATATTTTCTACCATCTTTAGTATTGACATTTTTATCATACTTATAATCTTCTTTGGTAGAGTCAAGTCTGTATGTAGCACCAGCTCTTAAATTTCTTATTAATTCTCTTCCTAATCCTACAGAGAAACCTTTTATTTTTTCTGTTAGATCATATTTAATATTATTGATTTTAACTCTGTTGTTATGAATATCAAAGAAACCATCAAATTTGCTATCTGCAATTGCTGGATTTGTTATTCTTAAAGAAAAATCAGACTTTCTTTTTGATAGATCTGTTGATACAGATAGTCCAATTCCTGAACCAAATAAATTTTTTTCATTTACAGAAGCATTAACCATAAATCCATCATAAGAACCATATCCTCCACCAAGTATAATATTACCAGTAGCGGCTTCTTCTACTCTTACAATAACATCCATTTTATTTTCAGAAACTCTTTTTTGTTCAATTTTAACACTATCAAAAAAACCTGTTCTATTTATAGCATCTTTAGAGTCGTTAAAGTCAGTTAAACTAAATAAATCACCAGGAGCTAGGTATACATTTCTTCTAATAACTTTGTCTAATGTTCTTGTATTTCCAGAAATTTTAACATCTCTTATATATACTTGCTGTCCCGGTAATACATTGTATACTATATCTACTGTTCCATTTTTTTCATCTTTTTTCAAGTCATACTTAACTCTTGTAAAAGCATAACCTTTATCTGCAATTTTTGTTTTTATGAAATTAACATCTTTTCTTAATTTTTTAATATTGAAAACTCTTTTTTCCCTTAATCTTAAATCATCATAGAAAGATTTTGGATTAGCAATTTCTTCATCAACATAAATGCTAATTGTATTTACTTTATATTGTTTACCTTCATCAATATTAAAATCTAATTCAGCTTGATTTGAAGCAAAATCAACTTCTAAAAATGGATTTTCTACTTTTGCATCTAAAAAACCATTTTCTAAATACAATTCTCGAATTCTTAATCCATCATATTTTAATTGGTCTGCTTTTAGCTCTCCATCATTTTGAGTTATAAACCAAGAAGCAAACTCTTCTTTTTTATTAGCTGTAACATGCTCAAAATCATCTGCATCTAAGTTCTTTGCTCCATAATAGTTAACTTTTTTTATAACTATCTCATCACCTTTATTTACATTAAATACTACAGAAACAGAGTTTTCATTTATATTTTCAACTTCTATTTCTACAACAGAATTGATATATCCAGCTTTTTCTAATTCAGCTAAAAGCTTCTTCTTTGCTTCTTTAACTTTTTTAGTTGAATAAAGATTTCCCCTTCGTATACCCATTTGTTTTTTTAATGCTTCAATCTCGTTGTCTCTAGTTTTATAACCCGTAATTTCAACATTTGCAATTGATGGTTTTTCCTTAAAAATAAATTGCAATTTTCCATTATTTAAAGAAACAGATATATCATTGAAGTAATTAAATTTATAAAAGTTTTTTATTGCTTTATTTACTTTTTCTATATTTAATTCATCACCAACATTTAAATTTAGTGTTTCATTTGCAATTGTTGTGGAAATTTTTGTCAAGTTTACATATTCTATTGATGTAATTTGTTGAGCTTGTAACATAGAAGCTAGTGCGACAGATAATAAGATACTTTTATTTTTCACAGTGATCCCTTATACTAATAAATATTTTCGCTAAAGAATATCCAAATAAACTTTATAGGATGGTTAAGATATAATGACATTTCATAAAAAATAATAAAGGTATTAATGTTGAATGTAGGTATAATTGGATTAGGTTTAATGGGTGGTTCCTTAGCAAAAGCGCTTAAAAAATACTCTATTGCAAAAAATATATTGGGTTATGCAAGGAGTCAAAGGAGTAAAGAGGAGATAAAAGAGTTAAATTTAGTTGATGAACTTGTAGATTTGAAAACTTTAAAAGAAAAAAGTGATTTGATTATTTTAGCAACGCCCGTTGATAATATTATTGATTTACTACCTCAGCTTTTAGATATAAATGAAAAGACTACTATTATGGATTTAGGTTCAACAAAAGAGATTATCATAAAAAATGTTCCTAAGAACATAAGAAAAAATTTTGTTGCAGCTCATCCTATGTGTGGATCTGAAAAATTTGGTCCCAAAGCAGCTATGGATAATTTATATGAGGGGAATACTGTAGTTTTATGTGATTTAGAAAAAAATAGTGAATTACATAAGCAAAGGGCATTACATTTATTTCAAGAAATAGGTATGAGAATTGTATTTATGAATTCAAAGGAACATGATATTCATGCTTGTTATATGTCTCACTTGCCCCATGCTATATCATATTCACTTGCCAATAGTGTGATGGGACACGAAGATCCCAAATCAATTTTAGCCCTTGCAGCTGGGGGATTTAAAGACATGAGTAGAATCGCAAAATCAAGTCCTGATATGTGGACTGATATTTTTAGACAAAATAGAGAAAATCTTTTATCTTCAATAGATGTTTTTGAAAAACAATTAAAAGAAGTAAAAAATATGGTAGAAAAAGAGAATTACGAAGATTTAAAAGCTTGGATGACTAAGGCAAATAGTCTTCATGAGATACTTTAATAAAAGTATCTCTATACTTTGTTTATAGCTTCTTGAACTTTTATAGCTTGAAAATGCTCCTTTACATCATGACATCTTATTATAGAAGCACTATTCTCGATGGCTTTTAAATGAACTGCCAGTGTTCCAGGTAGTCTTTGTTCAACGGTACTTGGAACAATGCTATCAATCATAGATTTTCTACTTGCACCTATTAGTAATTCGTGTCCAAAGTGTTGAAAATACTCTAAATTTTTTAAAAGTAATAGATTATGTTCTAAAGTTTTTCCAAATCCTATACCAACATCTAAAACAATATCTTTTATTTCATAAGATTTGGCTTTTTGTACTCTATTTTCAAAGAATTTATCAATATCAAGTATCACATCTTCATATTTTGGATTTTTTTGCATATATTGAGGATTGTTTTGCATATGCATAATAACTACTGTTGCATTATATTTTTTAGCAACTTCACAAACTTTATTATCATCTAAGCCCGTAATATCATTGATGATTTTAAAACCTCTATTTAAGGCATAATCTAAAACTTCAGCCTGATAAGAATCTAATGAAAAATCAATTTTTTCATATAGCTTATGTTCATAAATTAAATCTATTATTGGTTTTACCCTTTGAAGTTCCTCTTTTGCACAAACAGCAATACTTCCAGGTCTACTTGATACTGCACCTATATCGATAATAGAAGCACCATCTTCAATCATAGTTTCAATTCTTTCAATTGTCGTACTACTATCAAATCTACTAGAACTAAAAAAAGAGTCATCATTTGCATTTAAAACACCCATTATACGAGTAGGGTAGTATTTTTTTTCATTTTTTTTCATTTGTTTCTTTCTTCTGCATGTATTAATGTTAAAAAAAGTGTTGTTAAGACATTTATTGGTCTAGAATTTAACTCTAAAAGCTTCATTGATTTTGAAAATATTTCAAGCTCACTCTCTTTTAATTTTATTTTTTGAGAATCTACTTTAAAAAGAATTGATTCAACAAGTTTTTTTGCTTCATCTTTAGAAATTCTTTGGTTTTCTTTTAAAAGAAGGTAAATATCTTTTAAATCCATTTTTAATAGGTCAATATCAATCTCATCTCTTTTTGCTATTCCCTTTAAATATTTATGGGGTATTCTTGAAAAAATTGTAGGTAAAATAGATGATTTTGAATTTGTAATTATTATAAATACAATATTTGAAGGTGGCTCTTCTAAAACTTTTAGAAGAGCATTTTGTGCCTCTTTTCTAAAAGTTTTACCACATAAAAATATATATTTTGTTTCATTTGTTGAAATATATGCTTCTTTTATGGCTGCATTTGCTTGAGCTAAAAGAAATTCATCTTTTTCCTCATTTTTTATAATTCTAAGAGAATGTTTAGAATAAAAAGGTAATAAAGAACTAAGTAATTCATCTATATCATTTACTATAAGAATATAAGAATTTTCTACTTTACTATCTATCATTTAAAAAGTATTAATTTTCCACATTTATTTGTGCAAATAGCGCAGCACTTAAGGTTTTGTCATAAAGTCTATACATTTGAAGAAGTTTCATATCTAAAGCCTCATCTACCGTTTTTAGATTAAAAGCATCTTGTAACTCTTCATCAAAAACCCAAAGAAAAGAGTTTTTTGAAAATTTAGCTAAAGTTGCTCTTACATCATTACCTTTTCCAATATACCAAAAAAAATAACCATTTGGGAATGAAATATTTAACATATCTTTTATAAAATTTATATCATCTTCTGTTTTAAGTCCATCTAAATCTTTATAAAAAGATTTAAAATTATAAAAAGGTAAAAAAGGCCTATTTTTCTTTTGAGAATTTATATTTGTTAGTATATATTTTAAAAACCAATCCCTCTCATTATCTGTTATTATTAAAACAGATTGACCTTTTTCAAAAATATTTGTTATTGATTTTGATACCAAAGGCACCCATTCAAACTTCTTTTCTTCTAACCAAGGAGATATTAATCTATCTTCCCTGATCGTATCAACTGTCCAGTTTAAAAATTCTTGCACGCTTACTTATCCAAATTGTATGCTTCATGAAGTGTTCTTACCGCCAATTCTGCATATTTTTCCTCAATAATCATAGAGATTTTAATTTCAGATGTTGAAATTATTCTTATATTTATATTTTCTCTGGCTAGTGCTGTAAATGCTTTAGACGCAACTCCAGTATGAGATTTCATACCCACACCCACAACTGATACTTTACAAATAGAATCATTATAATCAATTTTTCTTGCATCTTTTTCAAATTCTTTCATTACTTTTTCACAAATATCTTGATCATCAGTTGGTATCGTAAAGTCTAAATCAGTTTTCCCATCAACTCCTACAGTTTGAACTATCATATCTACATTGATATTTGCATCTGCTAATTTTGTAAAAATAGATGAAGCAATGCCTGGTATATCTGTCACCCCATACATGCCAACTCTTACTTGATTTCTATCTAAAGCAATTCCACTAACAACTGGTTTCTCCATAATATTTTCTTCCTTTGTAATTAATGTACCTTCAACTTCTGGGTTAAAGCTACTTCTTGAAACTAAATTTACGTTTAATTTTTTAGCCATTTCAACTGATCTATTTTGTAATACTTTTGCACCCAATGAAGCTAATTCTAGCATTTCATCATATGATATTTTATCAAGTTTTTTAGCCTTTGGCTCAATTCTAGGGTCAGTTGTATAAATACCATCGACATCGGTATAAATTTCACATATATCAGCATTGATAGCTCCTGCAATTGCAACTGCTGTTAAATCACTTCCACCTCTTCCTAGTGTTGTAACTCTTTTTGTGTCAAAAGTAACTCCTTGAAAACCAGCAACGATTATAATTTTACCATCAGCAATTGCATTTCTCATATTTCTAGTATCTATTGATTCAATCCTAGCTTTTGTGTGAGCATTATCAGTTATAATACCAGCCTCTCTTCCACTCATAGAAGTAGCAGGATAACCTTGCTCATTTAAAGCAATTGACAGAAGAGAAGCTGTAACTCTCTCACCAGAACTTAAAAGCATATCCATATCTTTGGGCATGGGGTTTTTAGCGAAGTTCTCAGCATACTCAATGAGCTTATTTGTTTCCCCACTCATTGCTGAAACCACAGCTATTACATCATGTCCTTCATCTCTTATACTTTTTATTATATTTGCAACATTTTGAATTCTTTCAAGTGTTCCTACACTTGTACCTCCAAACTTTAAAACTTTTAACATTTTATATATATCCCTCTTTTTTGAAATATTTTAATACTTGCTTATATACTGTTCTTTTGAAGAAAGTGATATAGTCGTATATATTTTTAGTAGGTACAAATTTATAATCACTAAATTCAGGGATTTTAGTGTCTATATTCACCTTTGCACCTCTTTTTAATTTAACTAAATAATATTTTTGTCTTTGCCCATCAAATGGATACATTTTTTTTGCAATCGCTGGTGGGAAGTTATAAGAAACCCATTGTGGGTACTCAGCAATTATTTCCACATCTTTAGTACCTATTTCCTCTTCTAACTCTCTAAAAAGAGCTTCTTTAGGAGTTTCTCCCTCATCAATTCCACCTTGTGGAAATTGCCAAGCATTTTCCACATCAGTTCTTGAGGCAATAAAAATTTCGCATTTTTCAGGGTATTTTGATGATAATACAATAGCAGCTACATTCGGTCTATAATTTTTTTCTGTTTTTTCCATATCTTTTTTACCATTAATAAATATTAATTCCCTTATAATTATCGCGAGATTATAACTTTTATAGGATTAAAAATTGCTTTTATACATACATATTCCCTTTTGCGATAGCAAATGTTTTTACTGTGCATTCAACTCATATACTGATAAAACAAGTTTTAAAAAGGAGTACATGAAAGCCCTGAGAAAACAGCTTGAGTATGATTTAGAAAAAAATCTACAAAAAGATGAAAAACTAGAGACTATATTTTTTGGAGGAGGAACACCAAGTACTATAAAAATAGAAGATTACAAACAAATTTTTGATATTTTAGAAAATTATATAGATAAAAATACAGAAATTACAACAGAGTGTAATCCAAACTCAGCAAGTAAAAATTGGCTTAGTGGAATGAAAGATTTTGGAGTAAATAGGGTAAGCTTTGGAGTCCAAAGTTTTGATGATAAAAAGCTTAAAAAACTAGGTCGTGCACATAATAATAAAAGTGCTATAAGAGCTATACAAAATGCATTTTGTATAGGTTTTAGTAGTATTAATTGCGATATAATTTATGGAGTTGAGGGTGACACTTATGATAGTATGATTGGTGATTTTAATAGTGCCTTTTCACTTCCCATCACACATATTAGTGCTTACTCTTTGACCATAGAAGAAGGAACAAAATTCTTTGATAATAGCAAGATAAAAATAGATGATGAAGAGTTATCTTACAAAATTTTTGAATATATAAATAAAAATGGTTTCCATCAATATGAAATATCAAATTTTGCTAAAGGCAAGGATAAAGAATCAAAACATAACTATGGATATTGGCAACATAAAAATTACCTAGGGGTTGGAGCAGGTGCTGTTGGCTTTGTAAATGATAAAAGATACTATACAATCAAAAATATAGAAGAATATATAAAAAATCCTACAAAATATGAGTTTGAAGCTATTTTAAAAGAAGATATAAAAGTTGAAAAAATTCTTTTAGGTTTTAGGTCTTGTTGTGGAGTTGAAATTTCACTATTTTCACAAGAAGAGTTAAAAAAAGTAAAAGATTTAATAGAACATAAAAAACTTTATGAAAAGGATAGTAAAGTCTACAATTCCAATTTTTTACTTGCAGATGAACTTGCTTTGTATGTTTTAGGATAGTTTTTTATCTTTTACATATGTCAAATAAAACTACTACTTAAAAGTAGTAGTTTTATTTGTTGATTTTAAAGAAGTTTTATAAACTATCTCCAAAATCTTCTTTAAATTTTGCGATTAATTTTTCTTGCCAATTAGAAGTTGGCTCTAGTTTACCTAGGAAAAATCTTAGTTTTGATGGCTCATCTGTAAATCTTAATCCACCTACTAATTCCCTATTTTGATATAACCAAACGATTCTATCTACTATATATTTGATTTGAGATAATGTAAATACCCTTCTTGGCATAGCCATTCTTAAAAGTTCCATATCAGCTAGATGCTCACTTCCATCAGGATTTCTTTCTTCAGAAATAGTACCTCTCTCCATTCCCCTACAACCACTTATAATATAAAGTGCAGAAGCTAGAGAACCAGCTCTATACTCTTCTCTTTTTATATGAGATAAAAAGGACATAGCATCTATATGACAACCTAAACCACCCGCTGGAGTAACTACTGGAACACCTGCTTTTAGTAATTCATCAGTCATATATTTTATAAATTGAGGAGCTTGTGAGATATTTTCAAAATCTAAAGTTTCCTCAAGCCCCACTGCAATGGCTTCCATTTCTCTAACAGACATACCACCATAAGTTAAAAATCCTTCATATAAAGTAATAAGTTCTCTCATCTTGTAGTAATATTCTTTGTTGTTAAAGCAAATTCCTCCACCTCTAGCACCACTTAGTTTTCTTGCTGAAAAGTATATTATGTCACTATAACTTGAGATTTCATCTAATATTTCTTTTACCGTTGAATTTTTATATTTTTCTTCCCTGACTTTTATAAAATATAAATTATCTCCCAATAAACTTGCATCTAAAACTAAAGGAATATTAAATTCATCACAAATTGCCCTTACATCTTTTAAGTTTTGAACTGAAAATGGCTGACCACCTATTAGATTTGTTCCAGCTTCCATTCTTACAAATGCAATATTGCTAGCACCTTTTTTGTCTATTTGCTCTTTTAGCATATCTAAATCCATATTTCCTTTAAAGAGGTCATCACTTTGAACTTTTACACTATTTGGATTTATAGCTTCATACATCTCCCCACCATTTATTGTTACATGAACTCTACTTGTTGTAAAGTGATAGTTTGTAACAACACAAGCACCATCTTCAACCAGTGTTTGACCTATTATGTTCTCAGCTGCTCTTCCTTGGTGAACCGGTAAAAAATATTCTTTACCAAAAAAACTTTCTATACTTGTTTTAAGCCTATCAAAAGTTTGACTTCCCGCATAACTATCATCAGCTTTTAACATAGATGCTACTTGATTATCACTCATAGCATTTACACCACTATCTGTTAGCATATCTAAAAATATATCTTTATTTGTAAGTAAAAATGTATTATTCCCCGCCTCATTAATAGCTTTATACCTACTATCAATATCTTTTAAATTTAGTTTTTGAATAACTCTTGCCTTGTGTAGTTCTAACGGAATTTCTTCTCCACTAAAAAATTTTACTTCTTTCATCCCTATCTCCTTTTAAAAGGATAATTTTATCTTAAAAATAATTAAAAGTAAAAATTTGATTTATTATTTATTATAGTTCTATTAGCTATTGATGAAATGCAATATTAAATAAAAAAAGTGTACCATACATACTTTACAATATAATCAAGGTAAAAATATATGACTATAAAAGATACAGTACGTGAATATTCAA
>PDWJ01005368.1_pt1 | contig 10579 bp, 10 predicted proteins | sample 1430881 | NCBI WGS metagenome assembly PDWJ01 (sample SAMN01162460, study PRJNA174530) | Oral metagenome, whole genome shotgun sequencing project. | biome: Marine environment; feature: Marine mammal; material: Swab sample of the gingival sulcus; isolation source: swab sample of gingival sulcus... | reverse complement strand
CTTGCCATGACCTGGGTCATTGTAAGGGTTTTCAGTATTCTTGAGAGGAAGTATTCATACTATGAATAGTCAGAGTGAAGTGATTATAGATGGCAGGGGAATAGAGAAGAGTTTCGGAACTCACAGAGCTGTCCATGGAGTTGACATTACCGTAAAAAAAGGGGAAGTTCTGTCCATAATCGGCCCCTCGGGTTCTGGTAAGAGTACCCTCTTGCGATGCCTAAATGGCATGGAGACAATAGATTCGGGCATCATTCAAATAGAAGACCGACTCTTTGCCCATCGGCCGGGGGGAGAAAAGGACAGTGTTCCTCAAAATGAAAAGAGGCATATCACGGAAATGGTGGGCATGGTTTTTCAGCACTTTAACCTCTTTCCTCACAAGACCGTTCTTGAAAATATAATCGAAGCCCCCATGATTGTTAAGGGACTTCCTCGTGCCGAGGCAACTGAATATGCCCTGGAACTCCTTGAAAAGGTTGACCTCTTGGACCGTAAGGACTACTACCCTTCTAAAATATCAGGGGGGCAAAAACAGCGAGTTGCCATTGCCCGAGCCTTGGGTATGAAACCGGACATCATGCTATTTGATGAGCCCACCTCGGCTCTTGACCCTGAACTTGTGGGCGAGGTTCTCAAGGTTATGAAAGACCTTGCCGATGAGCACATGACCATGGTTGTGGTAACTCATGAAATGCAGTTTGCCATGGATGTGGCATCGCGAATAATTTTCATGGATAGCGGGGAGTTTGTAGAAGACTCTGACCCTGAATCATTTTTTGCCAATTCTAACCATCCCCGGGTTCAGAATTTTATTCGAAAAATTTCGGGTTCTTAAGGTTTTTGCAAGGCGCCCTGTTTCGGTCGTTTTTCATGGGGTCTCCTTGTTCTTTTCGTCTTGGAGTTGATGCACACCACTCCTCCATGGCTATGCCTTCTTTAATAATTGCAGTTTCTTTTAAACATTAAACTTATTTTTTACTTCCAATTTTTTGGGCACTCTGGTATTATTTCTCCAAGGGTGTTATGGTTTTTGCAGGAGTTGTTCGCAGAGACATTTTGTGTTACTTCTCCGCGGGATACACTCATTTTAAATAAAGGAGGACTCAGTGAAAATATATACCAGAACAGGGGATAAGGGACAGACAAGTCTCTACGATGGCAAAAGAGTTGATAAAAACAGCACCAGAGTGGAGAGCTATGGCTCTGTGGACGAAATGAATTCCGTTCTCGCCGTTGCAAGGCAGTACTGTGAGGACCCTAAAATTACAGAGATTATTTTTAATATTCAGCGAAAACTCTTCAATGTGGGCGGAGAGCTCTCCACAACCGAGGTTGGTAAGTTTCCAAATGCAATCACCGATGAAGATGTGAAGGAGTTAGAGGATATAATAGATGAGTATGTGGAGCTCATTGGAAAGAAAGGGGGGTTTCAGTTTATTATTCCCGGCAGCAATCATTTCAGTGCACATATGCACATGGCATGTACAGTTTGCAGAAAATCCGAACGGAGAATTTTAACTCTGGCAGATAATGAGCCCGTGAGTGCAATTCTCATGAAGTATATAAACAGGCTTTCCGATGCTCTCTATGCCCTGGCACGATATAGCGAAACTGAGCTCCATCTCGTTAATTTCAATGAATAAAGATGCCTGATTCTTATTCATGCTTCTGAGTATTGTTACATGCTTGGTGGTTCATGTTTTTATCTTTCTATGTAGAGGAGTTCCGTTCTCTATTGAATTTGAAAGTTTGGATTTTTATGTCAAGTGGATATTTTGGGAAAAAAGTCGCCTTTAAAATTAAAGGCGACTTTTTTTCTCGAAAAGATTTACTTAAAGACTTAGTTCTTTTTAATCCAGGGTTTTCCCATGGAAAAGACCTCTTTGCCTGCAACATCATTAACAATTGCACCGGTCATCATGTAGAGTGCCCCTCCGGCACAGAATATTAGAACAATTGCCGTAGGCTTGAGAACACTTGTCATGCCCAGAAGAAAGACAAGGTCCAGGCCGATAAAACCGATTAAGAGGGTGAAGAAAGTAAATGCCATTGCCCAGGTTATTCTCATGGCTGCAAGGAGCATCAATGCAGTGTAAATTGTGTATCCCAAGAGAAAAAAGCCAATGTCAGATGGTGAAATTTTAAGGTGATGTCCAATTGAGGAAACTCCTCCTGCCTGCATATCAGCTATGAGCCATATCAATCCAAGACCAATCCAAAAGGCACCATAGGAAACAAAGGCGCTGAATCCAAAATTGTTTCCCACTTTAAATTCCAGATAACCTGCAATCATTTGAGCCAACCCCCCAAAAATCAATGCAGCACAGAATACAACTCCTGTTCCGGCTAAACCCAGATTATGAAATTGTAGTAACAGAGTTGTGACTCCAAAACCTGCAAGTCCAACTACGGCGGGGTTTCCCAGTTTGTGGTTCTCCATAAAAATCTCCTTCAAGCATTATTTTGGGCAAAAGAGTTAGCTATATCACGAATAATGTCAATATTATTTTTAAATAGAAGCTCTTCTTGATAATTTTAAGGCAGGGCTTATTTTATCAATGCCTTCACCTTTTTAATGTTTTCAGCACCAACAATGGGTTCCATTTTTTTGTAAACAGGCTTTGTTGCCTTTTCAAAGGGAGCCCTGTTGACCGCTATTACTTTCATTTTTCCCGTGGCCTTTATCTTTTCCCAGAATTCTTCGTCCTGTTTTTTAGAAAGTTCCCTTTGCCATGCAATGGCTTCCTTCGCCGCCTCTGCGATGAGTTTTCTTTCTTTTCCTGACATCTGTCTCCATTTTTTCATGGAAATGAGAAGGGGCTCCGGTGCATAGGCATGGCCGGTGAGAGATGCAAATTTCTGTACTTCATAGTATTTTTTTGTAAAAATATGTGCGCTGGGGTTTTCCTGGCCGTCAACAGTTCCGTTCGCCATGGCTGCATATACTTCGGAGAAGGCCGTTGGCATGGGCAATGCTCCCAGGGATTTTATCATTTCTTTATAAACATCATTGTCCATGACACGAATTTTCATTCCCTTCATATCTTTAGGAGTTCTCACTTCTTTGACACTGTTTGTCAGGTGCTTTATTCCATTTTCCATGAAGCCAAGGAGCTTGATTCCCCTGGGTTCAAGGGGTTTGGTCAGCTCTATGCCCACTGTATCAAGACCACGATAGGCGTGCTTTCTGTCTTTGAAAAGAAAGGGGAGGTCAAATAGAGCAATTTGCGGCTGGAACTGTCCAAGAACGGCTGTACTTGTCAGAGCCATGTCCACTGTGCCATATATGAGGCCTTCTATGAGCTGTTTTTGGCCTCCAAGCTTGGAAGAAGGAAAAACCTTTACTTGAATTTGTCCCTTGGACTTTTTTTCTACCAGTTTGGCAAAATAATCCGCCCCCTGACCATAGGGATTGTTGGGAGATGCAACATGTCCCAGTTTGAGAACCATCTTTTTTTCCTGTTTGCAGGAGGTCAAGGTTAAGCTGAGGGCAGCTATTATGGTTAAAATAAAATTAAATGTTTTTTTCATGTCATAAATCCTTTTTTGTATGAAATTTTTATCAAAGAGAGTATTTGATCATTCTTTTTATTCAATAGTGGAAATATATCCCAAGCCCTGAAATAGATAAAGAGAAAAATATAAAAAAGATAATAAAAAATTTTTAAAATTTAAATTATTCTGTGGATCTTTTGCCATATTTATTGGATGGACATGTTTCAGACAACTTTTCTACCTTCTTATTTTTTATAGTTCAGGGATATCTACATATTCTTTGGGAGGAGAAATGAAATATCCCTGAGAATAGTCAATTCCCATTTTTTTTACAAGCTTGAATATTTTCTCATTTGATACAAATTCAGCTATAATTTTCATATCCAGCCTGTGGGCAAATGAGATAATGGAGTTTACAATAATTCTCGATTCAATTTTATCTTCAATTTCTTCTATGAGAGAGCCATCAAGCTTTATATAGTCACTCTTTAGATCGAGAAGATAGTTAAAATTGGCATATCCGCTTCCAAAGTCATCTATGGCGATCTCTATACCATTGTTTTTGAGAGAGGAGAGGATTTTTATAAATTGTTTGGATTGGGGCATGGACTCGCTCTCTACTATTTCAAGAATGAGTTTTTCTGCCATATTATATTTTTTTATGCTCTTAATAAGATATTTTACTATGGTTTCATTCATTAACTCGGAAATTGTAAAGTTTATGGAAACCTTGGTTGGAATGTTTTGGAAGGTTTGGCAGACCTTATCAATTATGCGTTTTGTCAGGCTCGGGTATAGCTTTGCTGTTTTGGCAATATGCAAGAACTGATGGGGGAGTAAAAAATCTCCATTATTTCTTTTTATTCTAATCAGTGATTCGTATGTTATGATTTTTCCCGTTTTATTGTCCACAATGGGCTGGAAAAAAGGAACAATGCGGTTTTCATCTATTGCTTCTTTTATTTCTTTGAGAATTTCAAAGTTCTCCTGATAGTTTCTTTTCAGTTCCGAGCTTTCTTTTTGTATGTGATACTCAACATCTTTTTCCTTTGCAATATCCTTTGAGAGATAGGCACAGGTTATGAGAGCATTGAGATTGGTGTAGCCCATTGCAATTCCGGCCCGCATTGTAACGAATAGATCTATGCCATTTATATTGTATGGAGCCCTGGATATATTTTGAAGAATCATTCGTGTAAATAAAATTATATTTTCTTCTCCCATGTCCATAGATTTTATGATTACGAGAAATTCATCTGCACTTAGACGATATAGCTTCATATTGGGTTCCAAAACAGGGAGAATGGCATCTCGTATTTTTAAGAGGAGCTCATCTCCAACCTTGTGTCCATAGAGACTATTTATTTTGCCAAAGGAGTTTATATCCAGTATAATCCCTGAAATGGGAGTTTCATATTCTTTCTTACTATCTATTATAGAAAAAAGTTTGGTTCTGTTGCTCAAGCCTGTCAGTGTATCGTGATGTAATTGATATATCTCCTCTGCATATCTTCTGTTGAGCATTTTTTTATAATGGTAAAATCCTATTATGAGAGGTAATAGCAAAAAGGCACATATTGCTATTGCCTTGATAAGTGCTTCTTCTATTATATTTTGTTTGTCGTTGAGTTGTACAGTGGCAACATTGACATATGAAGTTTTATCGGTTATTTTATGGGGAATAAAAATGGATTTGAAATACCCTCTTTCATTTTCATATTGAAAATATGCAGTTTGATTTGTCTTAATTGCTTCTATTAGAGATCTGGGTGGAGATTTATATTCCTCAAAAAAAGCTTTTTTCTTCAGGTTTTGAGTTACTATATAATATACTGTTTGGTCAATGGATGCCAATGAGTAGAGACTTTCAATATTGTATTTCTTCACATATCTATTAATTTGATTAACTAATTGTAAATATTTCTCTGAGTCAGGGGGGTTTTGGGAGGAGTAGCGGTGATAGAATTGACAATCTATAATTTTACTGAGATAGCTCGCAGTCTGTAATAGTCTTAAATCTGTTTTATGGAGGTTGATCTCCTTTGAATGTATGTAAAAAATATAAGAAGACAGTATTACCGAAAAGATGTACAGAAAGCTGAACAGAATAATAAAAATTTTTTCATTTTTTTTAAAAAAACGCATTTATAAATTACTCTCTTTCCGCCAGAATCGATTAACTCAGAATCGATTAACTCAGAATCGATTAACTCAGAATCGATTAACTCAGAATCGATTAACTCAGAATCGATTAACTCTGAATCGATTAACTCAGAATCGATTAAAAAATCATATTCTATATAAGTAATATAAAATGTCAAAGAGAAATTTGTTCAACTCTTTATTTTTAGGTTCGGGGGAAAATAGTTTCAGATTTTTTAGAAACTTCATGCAGTAATGTTGTATGGTCGTTTCATTTATCTAACATCTAATAGTGGCTGTGAACATTTAAAAAAAATAATCAGTTCTTATAAAAATTTGTTTTCATGTATCTTTGTGAGTGTAATTGTTGTTTTCTGTTTCTATAATAAAGCAACATTGAAGGTTTTCCCATGGATCAAGTTTTCTCTCAATACTGGGCTCAAACTCTTACGGTGGTTATCATAGCCTTTCTCATGGCCATTAGTCCCGGATCTGATTTTGCCATGATAACCCGCAATAGTATTCTCTATGACAGGAGGGCCGGTATATTTTCATCTTTGGGTATCGGGCTGGCTATTTGGATTCATGTGGCCTACTGTGTTGCAGGAATAGCCATTATTATTTCCCGTTCCATTTTCATTTTTTCCATAGTGAAGTATGCCGGGGCACTCTACTTGATTTATTTGGGCTGGAACACTTTTCGCTCCAAGGGGGAGGTCGCTATTGGGAATGATGGAACAGAGCGGTTTTCCATTAGTGATTTTGTGGCATTTAAAACCGGCTTTCTCAGCAATATGCTAAACCCCAAGGCCACGGTTTTTTTTCTAAGTCTTTTTACCCAGGTGATAAAGCCTGACACTCCGCTTTTTATGCAAATTTTATATGGTGCAATTATTTCCTTAGCCCATATTATATGGTTTTCCATTGTTGCAGTTTTGCTGACTCAACCTGCGGTGTTAAAAAAATTTAACCTCTACAGGAAAGCCCTTGAGAGGGTAATTGGCATGGTTCTGATTTTATTCGCTCTAAAAGTGGCTCTTTCCGAAATTGATTAGTTTTCTGCAGGAGTTCAGGGCTTCTTTGCTTCCGAATTCTTTTCTTTTTTGGGATACCAGCCCTTTTTTACCCGAGCCCTTTGTTCAAAGAGTTCGATTATGCTCCAGAGAAACATGGTTCCTGCAATGGCTGTCATGGCGTTTAGCAGGTTTTCTTTTATGAAAAGGGAGGCAATTGTAAGGGCCAAGCCGATTATGAGGAATATGGGCCAGATTTTTGTTCCGAAATGGTATTCGCCCTTTATCACAATGGGGTGGAAAAGCCCTATCATTAAAAATGTTGCAATGGCAATTATGAGTCCTTCATATTGAAATTCCATATTATTTTATCCTCGGTGTTTTTTACCGGAAATTTCTAAAAACTTTTGCAGTGATGTTTCATTAATTGCCGTGGCAGATAAAACTATTTTTGCATTTATATTTTTAAATAAACTGTTAGTTTTTAGAAGTTTTCCATTGTATTGAGTTAATAATATGGAATTTACTCCCATTTATTTCAAGCGATAATTTTTAACTTTTGAATGGGGGGCTTTTCCTTGGCCCACGGTGAGGTTCGGGGTTCTTTCCCTTGACAAAATGTTTTGGACATGGACTTTATATGGGGTTAATGCAGAAAGGGATTTTTTGTCGCCTTTTTATTTCTGTGGATGATGCAGTTCAATGCGTGAGTGACCGAAGCGGTACCCCGCACCCAGCACCCAGCACCTTGGCGTAGCAAAGGTGCTGGGTGCCGGGGAGGAGTATGAGCTGAGGGCACGACGGTTTTCCATTGCCCTCTTTTATGCTCTGCTTGGGGGACCATGGAGGGCAATGGAAAACCGGCACGCCCTATTTTTGAAGCGTCTTGATTTGCCGGGCATTGGGGGAAAATTTTTTGAGTCAATATGGGGTTAGGTTATGAATATTTTGAGGTCATCCTTTGATGTGTTTCAGGCTTTGATTAAGCCCTTGATTTTTCGAGCTACGAGTTCTGACCCTGAGAGGGCTCATGGAATTATGGTTCGGGGTTTTGACCTGCTGTGGAAGCTGCACTTGGAAAAACTTGTTTTAGATAACCGAGATAATTGTCGTCCTTCAGGCTGTGCTGTTTCCAATGCCGCGGGATTTAATAAAAATGGAGAAATTCCTCCCCTGATTCTGGAGTATCTGGGCTTTGAGCGGGGTGTTATTGGTACTCTTACCGCTGATTCCTGGCCCGGGAATCCTCGACCCAGAACGGTGAGATTTGTGAAGAGTGAGTCTTTGGTCAATTGGGCCGGGCTCCCCGGTCATGGAGCGGAGAATGTGGCGCATCGTCTGGGCACTCAAAGATTGGGGAAGATGCCCCTGACCATAAATCTCATGTCAACTCCCGGCAAGGTTGGCGATGCCATTTTGAGAGATTTGGAAAGGACTGTTCTCGTGACCAGAGATTTGAAGAATGTTGACCGCTTTGAGCTCAATGTTTCATGTCCCAATACCTTTTCTGCCCGGGGCTCCATGGATGCAAGGCGGGAGAATGAGAAGGAGACGGGGCGAATGATAGAGGCTGTTTCGGGAAATATGCGTCAGGGGCAGGAGCTTTTTTTAAAGGTGTCTCCCGACATGGACGAGGCGGGCGTTGAGCATATAGTGGAGGTTGCAGGGCGTTTGGCAGTGAGGGGAATTACCACAACAAATACCACCACGGTGCATGACCCTGAGTTTGTTTTTGTTTCGCCCGGGAAGGGAGGGGCAAGTGGCAATGCCCTTTATTCCAAGTCTCTGGCAACTCAGGCGCTTTTTTATCAGAAGTTGGAGGAGGTTAATGCTGATTTGAAGATAATTGCCTGCGGAGGCATAAATTCTTTGCCCAGGGTGAGGGAGAGGCTTGCAGTAGGGGCTTCCGAGATTCAGCTTTACACCCCCCTGATTTTTTCCGGCACTGCCTTTTTGCGGAAGCTGCGGAGGGAGCTTCGTGGAAGCTGATTTTATTAATTATTATTAAGAAGAGAAGTGGAAAAAAATATTGCCTTTCCCTACATTTTTTTGTATTATAATAGCATGGTAGATGGTATGTGCTTATTTTTTTTAGGGTCTTTACCTTTTTTGTAGGAGGTGTGTAGGAGGTATGATGAAGAGAAGACTGCTTCTATGTTTTATTTTATTTTTCATAGTAACAATGCCGGCTTTTTCAAGAGACTACAGCCTGGGTTTTTACACATGGTATGCCGATTTTGTCGTTGGGGACGGATTTTCCGATGATAACTATGCCTTTCCCGGATTTCTTTTGGGGCCCTTTTTTGAGGCGGAGCTTGACTCTAATCTATCTGCTTCGGTTTTGATTCTCATGGGGAGTTTTGAGCGCGACAGAATTGGTGGTGGTGGAGCTCCTGCGGTGGTACCTTCCAATGGTATTTTCAATACATTTCACAAGGATATTAAGAGATATGATATTGATTTGTGCCTGAACTATGATTTAACAAAATATATCAGACCATTTGCGGGAGTTAAGTTCGGATATTTTGACTTTTCCTTCAAAGGGGAAGATGGTTATCACAAGAGCATTGGCGGGGCTCTTGGCTTGGGATTTACAATTCCCATTTTCTATAATTTCTATCTTTTGGGCAATGGCTCTTTTCTCTATTCCATGGTGGGAGAGCATAAAGTTACCCTGCCCCAAAAACCACAGGGAGGAGGCGGAGAGCTTTCTCCAACTGCAGACTTTTCAGAGTTTGGATTTAATAGTGCGGTCTCCTTGGCATACTATTTTGTACCTTGGTCTGTAACCCTTTCCATTGGGGGGAGGCTTCAGTGGGTAAAAGTTAAATATGAGGAGATGGATGCTTCTTTTCAAGATCACTTTGAAAATGGAGTCTATCATTTTCAAGGGGTAACTGCATCTGTCATTAAGTCATTTTAAGGGCATGAAAGATATAGATATATTAATAGTATGAATAAAACTTTTTTGCACGATAGTATTAAGTGGTGACATGCTCTGCCATAGGAGGGCAACATTTCTGTTATCAAAATATTTGAGAGAAAGGAGGGATTCAATGAAAAAAAATCTATTATGGATTCTTTCATTATTAATGGTATTTATGTGCTTTTCCTGTGGCAAGGAAGAGACAGGTCAGTCTGTAAAGGAACTTAAGTCGGGCTATACTCTTGGCTACTATATTGGTAATGTAACTGTTACTAACAACTCCAAGTTCAGGAAGGTGAATTTGGGAATGAACTTTACCCAAGGTGATGTCATTTCTACAGGCAAGGGAGCAATTGCAGAAATCAGTGTCAATAAAAAGGGCTTTATTAAGATTAGCCCCTCTTCTTCTGTAAGAATGGCTGAACTCATGGCCGATAATGAGAAAAATATAGCTCAACTTAACTTGGAGAAGGGAAAAGTTCTTGTTGGTATTTCCAAGCTTAAAAAGGGGGCCAGGTTTAAGATTAAGTCTAAAACAGCTGTTGCCTCTGTTCGGGGAACAGTTTTTCGAGTTGCTTCGGCACAAAAAGTTGCCAAAATTCAGGTGGTCAAGGGAGTTGTGAGGGTTAATCCTGTTAAGAATGGAGAGGTTCTTTCCAATGTACAGGTCGATGTTTCCAAGGGCAAGGCCGTTGACCTTTCAGAAGAAAAGGTTAATGAAATAATGGAGAAAAAAGAAACTCTTGAGGTAAAAAAACTCGATATTAGTGAATTGGAGGAGATTTCCAATGAGATCAAGGAAACACAGGTTGTTGCCAAACTGGATGCCGAGGCCCGAGATGAATCTGATGCAGTCTTGAAAGAGACTGACAGTCAGATTTACGAGCTAAAGAACGAAGAAAAAAAGAAAGAGGACGATAAAAAGCGTGAAATGGAGCTAAAAAAGAAGGCGGAAAAACGCCGTCTTGAAGCCATTGAAAAGGCAAAAAAAGAAGCCGAA
>PDWJ01007132.1_pt1 | contig 10585 bp, 10 predicted proteins | sample 1430881 | NCBI WGS metagenome assembly PDWJ01 (sample SAMN01162460, study PRJNA174530) | Oral metagenome, whole genome shotgun sequencing project. | biome: Marine environment; feature: Marine mammal; material: Swab sample of the gingival sulcus; isolation source: swab sample of gingival sulcus... | reverse complement strand
ACGGGCGGTTCCGGCTTCATTGGGAGCCATATTGTTGATGCCCTGCTGAATATGGGCCATGAGGTTGTAGTGCTGGATAATTATTCCACGGGACATCCTGGAAATCTGGCGCATCATGAGAAAAATCCCAATCTTCAAATCCATGAAGCAGATATTGCCAGACACGAAGACATCAGTCCTTTGTTTCAGGGCGTTAAGTGGGTCTTTCATCTGGCGGCTCTCGCGGATATTGTCCCTTCCATCCAAAATCCATTGGCCTATCATCATTCCAATGTCAATGGAACCGCCAGCGTGCTGGAAGCTGCCAAAAAAAATGGAATTAAGCGCTTTGTCTATGCAGCCTCTTCTTCCTGTTACGGCATACCCGATATTACTCCAACGCCGGAAGACGCAGATATTCGACCGGAATACCCTTATGCCCTTACCAAAAATATCGGCGAACAATATGTCATGCATTGGGGAAAGGTATATGATCTGCCTGTGGTTTCGTTGAGGATGTTCAATGTCTATGGTCCCAGAGCCAGAACAACTGGAACATACGGAGCCGTATTTGGTGTTTTTCTGGCCCAGAAACTTTCTGGAACGCCTTACACCGTTGTTGGAGACGGTACACAGACCAGAGATTTTACTTATGTAACAGATATTGTAGATGCGTTTATTACCGCTGCCAGATCAGATCTGAGTCAGAAAATTTTCAATGTGGGCAGCGGAAATACTTACAGCATAAACCGTCTGGTTGAACTTTTGGAGGGAGACGTTGTTCATATTCCCAAAAGGCCCGGAGAACCGGACTGCACCTTTGCCGATATCAGCAAAATAACAAAAGAATTGAACTGGAAACCAAAGGTCAGTTTTGAAAAGGGCGTTGCCTTAATGCTGGAACATATAGATAACTGGAAGCAAGCCCCCGTGTGGACACCGGAAACCATTGGAGATGCAACAAAGGATTGGTTTCACTATCTTGGATAAGATTTCCTGAAACGATAACAAGGAAAAAACAATGAAAAAAAAATATTTCATACTTCAGAATGTCAACAGAATCGGTCATTTATTTATGGAACCATTTATGGCAAATGTGTTTTTTGGAGGGCCTGATAAATTTACCATAGGAATCTCCCCTTCCATACCCATTGCAAACCAATTTGCCCTTGAATTGATGAACAGGCATTATGATGTCATGGCAATGAATGACTACAATGAAGTTGTAACCCTTTTGAACAATAATAATGCATTTCAGATCAAGACTGACACTACGGAAATATACCGATGGGGGCCCTACCTTTTGAGGGCCTATTATGAACGTATTCAACAGCCTGATTTTTCTCCTTTTCACTATGAGTTTACCCCAGAGGAAAATGAAAAAGGGAAAACATTAAAAAAGAAACTGGGAATCCCCGAAGGTGCCTCCTGGATCTGCCTGCATAACAGGGAACCCGGATATCTGCCTTCCCTGACCTACCACTCCTATCGGGATGCCAATATCATGAACTTTATTCCTGCCATCAATTATCTGGTTGATAAAGGATTCTGGATTGTCCGCATTGGAGATACAACCATGACGCCCCTTCCTGAAATAAAACAAGTCATTGATCTACCATTTAATGAATACAGGACAGAGTTTGCAGATATCTGGCTTTTAGTCAATTCATATTTTTATATTTCTACAGCTTCTGGGCCTTATTCTATCCCTGTAACATTTGGAAAGCCCCCCATGCTTTGCGTAAATAATATTGGATCAAGGGGAATGATTCATGGTACAGATGACAGGGATACCTATCTGTACAAGATGTTGTATTCAAAGAAAGTAAATCGAATGCTGACCTTTTCAGAAATGCTGTATCCTGGTGTGATGTCTGGTTTTGCAGATGATTATAAAAATAAAGAGATTGATGTTATTGAAAATTCTTCAGAAGATATATTGAACGCCGTTATAGAAATGCTCGAAAATATGGATAAAACGCCAGAAGACATCCAGAGCGCCTCTCCATTAAATCAAAAAATCAAAAATCAAATAGCAAAAATGCAATTGTGTGAAGATATTATGGGAGGAGAATTTTTAGCACCCTCAATAAAACACTTCAGATTGGCAGAAAGTTTTCTTGAGGCTCATCCCGAACTTATGGAAGATTCCTTCCAATAATCTGGAGACACACCCCAAACTTCAGTTCATCACAAGATACGCTGCAACCCCTGCAATGGCAAGCCAGATATTGGTAATATTGGACACGGAAATATTTAATATGGCTGCCAAATGCTGATGCCGCCGCAACAAGGCCAGACAGCATTTGAATTCCGGCCAGCTTGACAGGGTTGCCAGTACAAAAAAACCAATGACACCCTTGGGCGCACAACTTTGCAGGGAAGCGTAGCTGACAACCGGATCAAGCAGCCAGCCTGCGGCAATCAACAAAATACTGGCTGGAAATATCATCCACCCTGGTATGGATTTGCTGGCCTCTTGTGCTTCCTGCCCTGCTTCTGAAGGTCGTTTGAAAAACAGGGCAACCGTTAGCACTCCACCCAGAATCGTCCAGCCACAGAAAAATTTTTCAGGAAGAAGATAAAAAACAACCGCATATCCGGCTGTTAAAGGGATACAGGTCAGGGTGTATTTCCAGTTTGCCTGGAATGTCGTACAAAACGTCCGGCTCACAAGAGCGGCTCCTGCCAGCAAAACAGGATTGATAAAATTGGAACCCAGAGGAGTGCTGGCCGCAAACAAAATATCTCCGGCAGCCAGCCCTGCAACAAGACAAACCAGTTCCGGCCCGTTGGTAATAAAGCCGGTTATGGTGCCAAGCCCTTTTACCCCTTTCAGGGATTCAATGATGACTTCAATGGAAATTCCAATGACCATCATGACCGCAACCACACCCATTGCCGCCCCTGACGAGGCCAGAAAATTACCGTCAAATACAAGGGCGCTGCCGGAAAAAAACAAAACCACCAGAAACCAGCACAAAAAATCCAGCCTGGTAACAGCGTCCACAAAAAATTGCCTCATTACCATCCCTCTCCAAAACACTCATGGGCCGTCTGGAGTCTTACCAACCTGCCCAAAGCAAATAATAAAAGTAACTCGAATCAGTTACCCAAGTTTACATATAAAAAAAATATTCCATCGTCAACGGGAAGAAAAGAACCTACATCCATCGCCTGATTTTATAGCCATTTGATTTCCAATTCGTTTCGATAGTTTCCTGGCCACCAGCAAGGTGGCAGATGCAAGGCAGCCCGATCTCAATAATTGATAATGGATAATGGATAATTGGGGGCAGCAGCACCCGGAGTCGTATGTAAGCATACATCGCAGGGGGATGCTGCCCCGATTCCATAAAAGGGCTAACGCCGCAGGTGGCATTTTGATGGTGGATCAGGGCTCTTCTTTGTGTACCAGTAGTAGCAAAGGGTATAGGCAGGGGGGCTTTCTAAGGTAAGATTCTTTTATCTTTTTTGGGCCGCAGCAAAAGAGTTCAAATATAGTGTTTCTATGACAGAATGCAAAATTGCTTCATGGGCAAGCTCCACAATGCCGTATAACTCGGACGGTGTATAAAAAGAAACATCTGCCGGGATATTCCACAAGATATTATCCTCCTGAAAACCGCTCAGAGTTACCAGGTGTGCTTGTTTTTTCCTTGCAAGTTCCGCGCAACCTGTAATATTGGCAGAATTTCCAGAACTGGAAATGGCAATCAGCAAATCTCCCTGTTCCATAAACATAGCTAATGGTTTTTTATACACATTTTCATAGCCAAAATCATTGGCCATACAGGTCAGCAGGGCAGTATCCCCGCAGAAAAAAGATTTTATTTTCAATTTGTTTAACACATCCTGGGCAAGATGGGAACAAATGGCACTGCTTCCGCCGTTGCCAACCCACCAGACAGAGGAATGGGATTCATGCGCCCTGAGAAGCAGGTGCGTCAGTTCTTCCATTCCCTGTTGTAAAGAAATATCCTTTCCCTGTTTTCGGGCTCTGGAGTCCAAAACGGTCTTATGGAAATCATTAAACCATTCAAGAGCTGTCTTTGGAATATGAATCATAATTGTTTTTCTGAATGCTGAAAAATTATTTGGGAGAGACACATAATGCCAGTAAATAATGTGCCATAGGGTAAAAACCTGTATGTACAACCTCATCATTCATACTAAACAGAAACACATTATGGAAATATTTTTCACAAAATTTCTTGAAGTCATCGCCGCTTTTGCAGTTTACATGTTCCGCCTTGCTTCCTTCAGAGGCATATCTCTGACTTTCAAGACTGGGGATACCCAGTATTAAAGCGCCTGTTTTTTTGAGAGACTTTACAAGATTGGTCATAAACATATCTTCATCTTCTTTTCTTATATGTTCAAAAACATCTAATGCATAGATTCCATCGTATAGGTTTACACCATTTTCATTATTTACAAAATCAAGCACTTCAAACTCTATATTGTCATATATTGCTATTTCTTTTGCATTTTCTATAAAAATTGGATCGTAGTCACTTGCTACAAGATGATCAACTCGCTGGGCGACAATAGCTGAATAAAAAGCATCTGCACATCCGACCTCAAGAACTTTAGAATATCCAGAAAACATTTTTGAAACGAATTTATATCTTGCAGAACTGAATACAACCCTTGTTGGATCATGTCGATACGCATAGGAAGCCATATATCCCATTTTTACATATCCCTTTTCTTCACACTCTTTAACGAGTCTTTCAAAAAAAATTCCTTTTGTTCGTATTTTTTCTTCCAATTTATTTTCCTTTCTATATAAAATTTATATGTTCCAGGTTTCGATTTACAAGTACATCAAGATATTTGTTTACATGATGCAGGCGGCATCCTTTTCTACAAGAAGCACATCCTTTCTGAAAAAGACGCTCCAGAATATCTTTTCGTTGCTTGCTGTTCCATATTTCCCGGAAAGAGTGGTCATAAATATTCCCATATATAAATTCAGGATTATCGTGAAACAGGTTGCAGGGAATAATATCTCCGGTGGCCTCTATCAACGTAAAGAAATTGATTCCGTAGCATTGGTTATAGGGTATGTCTTTTTCAATTTCAGCGGCTGAAAGATTTCGGTAAATCAGCCTGAAATTTTCTGTTGAATATTTTTCCGATAAATCTGACAGCATCTCATCGTATTTCAAGCGATTAAAAGAAAGTCGATTGATGCTGTTCGGATGCTGGGAATATGGTTTCAAAACCAGATAGTCAAGACCTATACCTTTCACTTTTTTTGCCAGATTTTCTACGGAGTGGATACTTTCTTCCAGCATCAGCATCTGCGCACCAATGGCGCAGGAAAGGTCGTTTTCTCGTCTGAACTGACAGGCAAACTCCAGATTTTCCATTAACGTATCAAAATCCTGGGGCCTGCACCCGTGAATCCGGCTGTATGTCTCTTTGTCCCCAGCATCAATGCTGAATTTGATCCAGGACAAGTGGGGCAGCATTCTGGAACTTTTTTGGGGCGTAAACGGAACGCCATTTGTGGTAATGGCAATGTCCAGACCAAAGGATTTTGCCTTTTCTGTTACTTCTGCAATATGCGGATAGACCATTGGCTCGCCTTCTCCTGCAAACATAACAGATTTTACACCAAAATCAGCCATGTCCGCCAATAAACCAATAAAGATTTCTTTTTTCAGGACGGTTCTTTTGGGCTTTTCCATATAATCCAGAGCACAGAATAAACAGTGGTGGTTACAAATATTGCTTGGACCAATTTCCACATAAACAGGAGCAACAACCTTACCAGCCATCCATTCAGACACTTCCTTGACATGATACATCAATTTGTGACCTTCAATCTGAATATTTTTTTGGTGCTGTTGCATTTGTTTTTTTCTCTTTTTTACGATAAGCGATGTTATTAATTTATTCTTCTGGAATTATAAAAATTAAATTTGGAAATAAAACAGATAATCTTTTAAAAATGGGTTGAGCGATGGCTTTTCTAAAAGGCAATAGCACGATTGTCTCTGATGGTAATTTATCAAGGGATAAAATTGGAATTCCCAAATGCAACTTACCAATCTTTGATACGTCTTCATCGACGAAATATTCAATCTCATAAGGACAATTCGTTGCCAGCCAGGTCCCTGCAATTGAGGTCCCCAATATTGCAATATCTCCCCGCAACGCAATCTCCAAGAGCTGGGCATGCAATTGTTTCAGCCAATCAATGCCGAGAATTGTTTCCAGGTAATTGTTTTTTTGTAATTTCATCTCCTCCTTTTTATTTGGCATAATGTCATTGTTTTGTTTTTTTTGAAGAATAATACCAATCTCTTTTGAGAGCCAGGGCTCTGTCCTTTGTAAAATTGTATAGCCTGCAAGTTCTGCCAGTCTGCCAAGTGTTGTTGGGGTAAAATGAGAACAATGGTCGTAAATTATGAGATCAAAAGGGTTGTCAATAAAATATGGCACCTGAATTATAAGGTATCCATCATGAGCCAGCAAAGGGTGTAATTTTTTCAAAAACTCTACTGGTTCAGGAATATGCTCTAACACGTGCAGTAAGGTTATGATATTAAATTTGCCTTGTATATTTTCTATATCTCCATAATACATGTCGCAAATATTTTGAATAGCCGAATGCTCATCTCGTTTTTGTTGTTCATACCCATAAAGTTTCCAGCCTGGCAACTTATATTGGGCCTGGAATAGAAGATTTCCCTGACCGCAGCCAATATCTAGTAGTCTCCCTTTATCTGCTACGAAAAGATTGCTGCAAATATTGTCCAGTAATATTTTACTTCTTGGAGCATATTTACCATTATTAGAAAAAGCAACTTGTTCATCTCCATTGCTTAAATGATAGAGAGCATAGTGAGCATAAATTTTTTTTACCTGATTTTGCCAAATATTCGAAACAATTTTTTGGACATGATCACAGGATTCGCACACTCCCAAACAATCAAAAGGAGCATGGCATGGCTTGCAGTCTGAAGATACCGTTAAGAGATTCCCAGGAATTTCCATGATTGCAAGATTATTCTTTTTACATAGGATGCATTTTTGAGTATGCATGGCTGGATGCTCTTTTCATCAATCGTCTTTCGTTGCCAAAAAATCTTCAATATATAGCGACAAATAGTTTTCAATACTCATTGGAGGAACAAAAATTCTACTATTTTTTAATCTACTAATATCAAAATGAATATCAGAAGGTCTTCTCTCCTTCTCTTGTCTCTCTTTGTAAATAAATTTAATTTTTCCTCCTAAAATATTTTTAATTATCCCAGAAAGATTCTCTATCGTATAACTATTCCCTGTAGCAATATTTACAATTCCTGAGTAATCATATTTTATACTATTCTTTAGCAACTCAATAAGATAATCTATAAATATAAAATCTCTATAAAATTTACCTCGTTCGTACAAAATTATTTCCCCAGTATTTATTGCTGACGAAACAAGCTGAAAAATTGTACTTTTATTTGTATCTCCGCTTCCAAAGATACCACCTAACCTTGGTATAAATAAATTTACCCCATTTTCTCTACAAGCTTTTTCCAATATAAATTCTGAAACAACCTTTGACATAGAATAATAATCATTGGGCTGTAGTGGAAGTGCCTCTGTATACATTTTTTTATTGACAATCCCATAGACATCTATTGAACTCAAAAATATAAGTTGACTTATATCTTTTTGTTCAATCAACAGAGCAAGATTGACGGCCATTTTAATATTTTTCTGTAAAGAAGTTAGAGAATTATCTTTCAGCCGATTGACAACCGAACACATAATAATAACATCAATATCTCCTATTTTTTCAAGAGAACTATATAGTGAATCATAGTTCAACATATCACAATCAGCAGAGCCAAATGAGAAAACAGAGTAGCTGTTTGATAAATTGAGCGTTAAATGACTTCCAATGAACCCTCTGGCTCCAAGAATTACGATATTTTTCATCTAACTAATCCTAAATATAAAAAATTATTTTCTTATAACGGCCACGGGCCGACTGGGTATGGAATCCTCCAGATCAGCCCGAAACTAAGAATGAAAGTATTTAAGTGAGTTATAGAGACTTTCATATAACGGCCACGGGCCGATCATGGATAGACCAGATCGGCCCGTGGCCGTTATACAAATACCTTATGTTCATGATTTACATTCAAATAATCCAGTAAAAATTTATTCTTTTCATTGGCAACACAGTGATGGGCACAATCCATTGCCGGATTTATTTTGAAAAAAGATTGCTTTCCTGTCTCAATAAAACGGGCAAAGGTCTGGTTATGGAGTTCTCCCAGGATGGCCTCGTCATTATATGCCTTATCCTGACAGGGATAGACCCGCTGGTCTGCTCCAATGACAAAAAGCATTATTTACCTTTGAATCGTTGGAAATAATGCAGGCAGAAACCTTGACGCTGGATACGCCGATATTTTTATATCGTTGCAGCATGTCCGGGATATGCTTCCAGTTCATGGCATCCACAATATAGCTGACGCCCAGAACACAGGAACCGCCAATTTTGGAAAAATTTTCCAGATTCTGCATAATCTTTGTATATTCGCTGCCCGTTACTCCCCGGTATTGGCAATAGGAATCGTCATCCCAGCCATCCATAGATACCCGAATCCAGGTTGCATTGTGGGCAAAAAACTCTGCCCGTTCACCGTTCAGGGCTGCGCCATTGGTCAAGGTTGCCAACTGGATGCCCCCGTCACGCAAAATCCGGGATGCCTCCAGCAGATGGGGATAGATTAAAGGCTCTCCTCCTCCGCTGTAGGTTACTGCCTTGACTTTCAGGTCAACGAGATCATGGGCAATTTCCAGCATTTTTTCCCTGGGAATGTTGTCTGCTTCCCGCATATCCTGTCCCAGCTGCAAGTCCGGTTCCCGGTAGGCGCAATATCGACAGCGGTGATTGCATCTGTTGGTGGGTTTGATCCGCACATGGATTGGCGCCTGGAGGGGAAATTTCTGGGGCAGGCTGTCCAGTTTCTCCTGAAAATGGAACATTTTCAACGCTGAATACAGATTGCCCATATTTGCTCCTCAGGAAAAATGGATAAATTCATAATCGCCATGATAGCCGAATTGCTCATACAGCCAGAGCCATTCGGTTTCGCTGAAAAAGGATTCCGCCGTCAGTGCCCAGCATTGCAGGGCAAACAATTCCGCAGGATTCCGATAACTTTCCACACACAGATAGGAGTGAGTCGCCACACGGTTCATCTCCGGCAGGGTTTTGGCAAGGTCATATATGGGCAGATTGTGCAGGGCGGCAATGGAAAATACAAAATCAAACTCTTTATCTTCAAATGGCCAGGGCGTTTGTTCTGCCCCCCGCACAGACAAACTTTCCCGGATTTCCTCCTTGCTGTTGGCAATGGCATATTCTGAAATATCAAAGCCTGTTACCTGACAATCGGGAACTGCACGGGTAAATTCATACAGCAGATATCCTTTTCCGCAGCCCACTTCCAGAACTTTTGCTCCAGACGGTAAATTATAGGCAGCAGCCATTTGCCTGGCAACGGGCAGCCAGCGGCCATCATAGCGGTATCCCCCAAAACCATAGCGGCGCTCTCCGTCAAAAAAGTCTTTTCCATATTGACGGGCAACTTCCATGCAATGGACTTTTTCATCCATCATACGGCCAAGATAATCCCTTGATGTGGATTGATGCAGCGAATTGAAAAAAGATTGTTTTTTCATATTATTCCTGAACGTCAGGGCGTAAAAACAGCCCTGCGATTTTTTCTTCCACCCCGGAAACGCTGAGTCCGTATTTATTCAGAATTTCGTTCTGGCTGCCATGTTCACAAAAAAATCTGTCCGGCAGAGCCAGGCGTATGAGAGGGGTGGTTATATGTTTATCAATAAACAGTTCTGATACTGCCGAACCAAGCCCGCCGGTAAGGATATGTTCTTCCAGGGTAAGCACTTTTTGGGCCTGGCCTGCATATTGTTCGATTTGTTCTGTATCCAACGGTTTTATGGTGTGGCAATGCAAAAGACGGGCACTTATTCCCTTTGTTTTCAGATGGGAAATGGCCTCCAGGGCAACCTGGGCCATAATGCCCGTGGTTATGATAAGCACATCATACGGCCCGGATTGGGATTGCTTTTCCTGTGTCATATCAACGGCTTTGCCGATTTCCCAGGGGGTGCCCGGTTTGCTGACGATGGCATCGTATCCCTTGGCAAAACGGACATATACCGGTCCGTCAATATCCAGAGTCTGGAGCATAAGGGCACGCATTTCCTGTTCATCGCATGGTGATAGAATGGTCATATTGGGCAAAGGACGTAAAATGGCCAGATCATCAGGCGCCAGATGGGTCGGGCCGAGGGGTGCGTAAACCAGCCCGCCACCAGAGGCCAGCAGCCGGACTTTGGCCTTTGTCAGGCACAGATCAAGGTATATCTGCTCGTAGCAGCGGCGGGTTAGAAAACTTGCGATGGTATTGATATAGACAATTTTTCCGTCCAGGGCCATTCCGGCTGCCATGCCGATAATATGCTGTTCGCTGACTCCTTCCCGAAACAAGCGCTCAGGGGCTGGAAAATTCTTCATAACGCCAAAACCAAGATCAGAACCGATAAAACATAC
>PDWJ01005367.1_pt1 | contig 10586 bp, 4 predicted proteins | sample 1430881 | NCBI WGS metagenome assembly PDWJ01 (sample SAMN01162460, study PRJNA174530) | Oral metagenome, whole genome shotgun sequencing project. | biome: Marine environment; feature: Marine mammal; material: Swab sample of the gingival sulcus; isolation source: swab sample of gingival sulcus... | reverse complement strand
TGATATTGCAACAATCGAAATTGACCGAAATCCTTCTGCAAAATACAGTGCTTCAGGAAATTCAGTGGTGCGTATTACTACAAAAAAGATAACCAAAGATCGCCTGAATTTGCAATTGTTTAATCATAGTTATTTTGCCCGAAAGTTCACTAATGTAAGTGGAGTAAAATTAAACAGTAAATGGAAAAAAACACTGATTTCGGTAAATTATTCCTACTCCGATAACAAAACTAAAAAATATGAAGATGCCTACGAAATTAACACACAACCTAACTACGTGTTAAGGAATGAAAACAATACAGAAAGTGTATATGCAATCCAAAATCATAGTTTGTTCACGAGTGTTAGCCAACAAATAGGTGAAAAACACATGCTTGGAGGACAATTTTCTTATTTTGATATGGATAAAAATGCCACGTACTCCGGAAAGCAGAAAATTAGCAAAACAAATCAGCCCTTAACAAAGCGTGAGGTGTTAAATAATGACGATTATGTATATAATTTGGCGACCTACAATGTGAATTATCGTTTTGAAATAGATAGTGTTACAAAATTAAATATGCTTGGGGATTATACCCGTTCTACCTCAGATAATGAGAGCGATATTTCAGAGAAGAATCTAACGGCAAATTCTTTGCAGAAAAGCACTATTTTCAACCAAAATGATTACGATGTGTACAGTGCTCGGGCAGATTTTCAAACAGTATTGTCGAAGAAACTGCCTCTGCAAATGGGAGTGAAGTTTTCTAAAGTAGAAAATGAGGGGGCAACGGTGGCAACTGATATCGTACAGCAAACACAGAAATATACAACTTCAAATGCTACGATTGACCGCATAGGGGCGGCTTATTTGATGATTTCTCCTACGCTGGGGAAATGGAATTTGGAAGCAGGACTACGCTACGAACACACTGACAGAAACGTTGTGGCTACGGGAACAACCGTTTTGGATACAACCTACGGAAAGTGGTTTCCGTCTGTGAATATTTCTCGTAAATTTTCAGACAAATTCAACTTGGCTTTTTCCTATGCAAAAAAGATTTACCGTCCTTCATTTGGCGAGCTCAACAGCAATAGAAATTATATTGACTCCCTGTCTTACAGTGTGGGAAATCCTAAGTTGAAAGCGACGATTGAGCATAATGTGGGAGTGAATATTGGTCTGTTTAATAAATTATTTATTGGTTTAGAATACGAACATAATAAGCAAGACCGTATAATGTCGGCAGTAAGCGACGCCCAAAATCCTGATATTGTTGCTTATACGAATGTGAATATCAATAAATCAGAGTATTTAAGAGCAACTATAAACTACAACCGGTCGTATAAGTTTTGGGAGGGGACTTTGAATTTTATAGTAGAACAACCTTTTATGAAGATTCCCTATCTTGGAGAGACAAAAAAAGTTGATAAGTTATCTTATTATTTCCGGTTGAATAATGATTTTAAAGTTGTTAAAACTATAACATTGTTCTGTAATTTTTCGTACAGCAGCCCCAGTGAAGATTTGATGTCCTATTACTATAAGAATTACAATCTTTCGGCAGGTGTAAATACCTCATTTTTAGATGATAAATTACAACTTAGTTTGCTTGTGAATGATATATTCAATACCTCAGACACTGCGTGGAAAGACCAATATGGGAATATTGAATCGTATTCAGATCAGGATTATGACAGAACGTATTTGCGTGTTTCTTTGAAATACAATTTTAACAAATACAGGGAAAGTGTCCGGAAGAAAACAGCAGCGAGCGAAGAGTTGGAGAGAATGTGATTTGGGAAAGATTTTGTATTTATCAAGATGTTAGACTGAGCCTGTCCAAGACTCCTTACCATCAGAAAAAGACTTTGACAAGCTCAGTCTGACAATCCTAAAAAGTGCTAGTTGATGCGAAAAAATAAATCAAAATAGTGTTAAAGGGAACAAATTTTAACTGTTGTAAAACATAACGTACTGAGAATGTACTTTTAGAAGTGCATTCTTTTTTATATATCTCTCGTTTCTATTGGCTTTGAGGCAGAAAAGTGTCGTAAAATAACTGTGAAAAAGTTTGTGTGGACTTTTTTTAGATTACGCAAACGTTATAGTTGTTTCGTGAAAATTCTTATTTTTGATACAGATTCAAGAAAAATAAAGAAAAAATAGATGATTGCAGAAGCATTGATACAGCCACATAGCATAGTGGTAATAGGAGCGTCTAATGACATTGAAAAGCCGGGAGGAAAAGCATTATACAACATTAAAAAAGGCACATTTAAGGGAGATTTATATGCCGTAAATCCCAAAACGAATGATGTGCAAGGTGTGGCTACTTATCCCGACTTGTCAGATTTACCACAGGTGGATTTGGCACTGTTGGCAATTCCTGCCAAGTTTTGTGTGTCTACGATTGAGGTTTTAGTGAAAGAGAAACAAACCAAAGCCATTATTGTACTTTCTGCGGGATTTTCCGAGATGGGAGAGGAAGGGAAGTGTTTGGAGAAGCGAATGGTAGATTTGGTAGAGGAGGCAAATGCTACGCTTATTGGTCCTAACTGTATCGGGGTGATGAATTCCTATCACCAAGCAGTGTTTACAACGCCTGTACCTAAGTTTACGGAGAGCGGCTGTACGTTTATTTCAAGTTCCGGCGCTACGGCAGTTTTCATTATGGAAGCCGCATTGAGTAAGGGACTTAGTTTTTCTTCTGTTTTCTCGGTGGGGAATGCTTCGCAGACTTGCGTAGAAGATATTTTGGAGCATATTGCTACAACTTTTGACGAGGAAAAAACGTCCAAGACTTTGCTGTTGTATATGGAAACGCTCAAAAAGCCTGATGTTTTCTTGAAAAATGCCCAATTTTTGGCAAGTAAGGGTTGCAAAATAGCAGCAGTGAAATCGGGAACGTCTGATGCGGGAGGTCGTGCAGCAGCGTCGCACACAGGCGCGATGCTCAATTCGGATATGGCAGTGGACGCTTTATTTCGCAAGGCAGGAGTTATCCGTTGCCACAGTAGGGAAGAATTGGCGACCGTAGGTAGTGTGTTGCAACATCCTGAGTTGAAAGGAAAAAACATTGCCGTTATTACGCACGCTGGAGGTCCCGCAGTGATGCTTACCGATGCTTTGTCTAACAATGGATTGTCAGTGCCTCATCTTCCCGAAGCACACACTGCATATCTTTTAGAAGATTTGTTTGAAGGTTCTTCTGTGGAAAACCCGATAGACATTTTGGCTACAGGAACAGCGGAGCAGTTGGAAAAAGTAATCAAAGTGTGTGAGGAAGACCTTTCAATGGTTGATGGCTCAGTGGTTATTTTCGGAAGTCCGGGCTTGTTTTCTGTGGCAGATGCTTACGAAGTGATACGAAAGCAGCAATCCCAATGTAAAAAACCTATTTATGCTGTGATGCCTTCAATTCTAAATTGCAAGAAAGAAATGCAAGATTTTGCAGCAAAAGGCGGCGTATTTTTTGAAGATGAGGTTGGTTTGGGGCGTGCTTTGGCAAAAGTCTATCATCAGCCAAAACCTGTTGGAAGCATTGTGCAAAAAATGGAGAATCTTACAGAAATAAGTAATTTGTTGCGTGATAAAAAAGGCTTGTTGCCTGTCAGCGATGCGCTGAAAGTGTTGGACTTAGCAGGAATAAAACGACCTCAGGAACGCTTGGTTTATGACGTGCAAGGTGCAGAGCAGGCTGCCCAAGAAATTGGGTTTCCGTTGGTGATGAAAGTGGTCGGGCCTGCTCATAAATCAGAAGTTGGAGGTGTTGTTTTGGGGGTAAATTCTTTGCAGCAAGTGCAAGAGAATTTTATGAAATTGAATGCAATACCTGAGGCACAAGGCGTACAAGTTTCCAAAATGGAAAGTGGCGTAGAGATTTTTATTGGAGTGAAAAAAGAGGAGGGATTCGGTCATATTATCACTTGCGGTTTAGGAGGAATTTTCGTGGAAGTCTTGAAGGACATTCAGTATGCCTTAGCACCCATAAATCGTGAGGAGGCTTTGCGAATGGTATGCTCCTTAAAATCGTATCCTATCATCAAAGGAATTAGAGGGAAAGAGGGAATTGACGATGAAATAATTGCGGAAGCGCTATGCAAAGTTTCTGCTTTGTTGGAGGCTGCGCCACAAATCCGGGAGATGGACATCAATCCACTGATGGGTAAGGGCAGTCATTTGGTCGCTGTAGATGTGGTAATCACCTTGTAATATGATTTATGAATATACGCAAACTGTCTGTCATATCGGGCTTGTCGAGATATTCCAAAAACTTAATAGTTTAAGTTAAAGAGGCTTCGACAAGCTCAGCCTGACAAAACATAAAGATTGTAATTTGTTTGAAAAAAGAAGTCAAAAATGGTATAAAAATCTAAAATTGTACACTATGTTTCCCATTGCAAAACAACTGATAGACGAAAAGAAAAGCGAATTACGAATTCAAAATATAGCACAGGCTTCCATAAGGGATTTGGTGGCTTTGGTGAATGGTTTGGAAAAAATCTCCGGAGAAAAATTTGTGCGCATGGAAATGGGGATTCCCGGATTACCTTCGCCGCAAGTTGCCATAGAGGCAGAGAAAAAGGCTTTGGATAGAGGAGTTACGGCGGTGTATCCGAACTTGGATGGTCTGCCTGAGTTGAAGGTTGAAATTGCCCGATTTGTAAAACTGTTTTTAGATGTGAGTGTAAAAGCAAGCACTTGTGTGCCTACGGTGGGGTCTATGCAGGCGACTTATGTTTCATTTTTGGTGGCAAATAATTGCCACAAAAGCAGGGGCAAAGGAACGCTTTTCTTAGACCCCGGATTTAATATCAATAAACTGCAAGCCAATATATTAAAACAACCGATGGATAGTTTTGATATTTACCATTACAGAGGCGAAAAGTTGCGGGGGAAGTTGGAAAGTATGCTGAAAACGGGCGACTATTGCTCGTTGCTTTACTCGAATCCGAACAACCCGACTTGGCAGTGTTTTACGGAGGAGGAATTGCAAATTATTGGTGAGTTGGCAGCAAAATATGACGTTATTGTCATTGAGGATTTAGCCTATTTTGGAATGGATGAGCGTATGGATTATTCACAGCCGGGCGTTGCGCCTTACCAGCCTTCGGTAGCACACTATACGGACAATTATATTTTGCTGATATCGAGTTCCAAAACATTCAGTTATGCGGGGCAGCGTATCGGGATGTTGGTAATGTCGGATGCTTTGTATGACCGAGAATTTCCTGATTTGTTGTCACAATTCGGTTATACTCGCTTTGGAGATGCCTTGGTACGTGCGGCTTTGTATGCGCTTTCTTCCGGCGTTAGCCATACGGCGCAGTGGGGATTGCGAGCCTTATTGCAGGCGGTAAATGATGGCAATTATAATTTTAAAGAAACTACAGGTTTTTATGCACAAAAGGCTGCGATAGCGAAAAAGATGTTTTTGGACAACGGTTTCCATATTGTTTACGACAGTAATGGAGAGAAAGAATTAGCCAATGGTTTTTATTTTACCGTGGCGTACAAAGGCTTGTCAGGCGGGGAGTTACTGGATAAGTTTTTATCCTATGGATTGTGTGCAATTGCCTTAGAAACAACAGGAAGCGAACGTACAGAAGCCCTGCGTATTTGCGTGTCACAAATCCGTGAGGAGCAGTTTGCTAAATTAAATGAACGCTTAAAGTTGTTGCATCAATCTTGTAAACAAAGCAAACTAAGTTTCTTGAAGATATACAGACCAAACCTCAAAGGTTTCTAAACCCTTTGAGGTTTATTTTTGCACGTTGTCAGACTGAGTTTGTCGAAGCCTCTTGGTATTTGATTGAAAAAGATTTCAACAAGCTCAATCTGACATTGTCTTTATACGAAATATTTAGGGATAAACTGTATTATTTCAAAATTGAAAGTTTCTCGCGGTGACGCTCCTAACAACTAACTGCCAATTCCTAAAACCTAATCCCTGACTTTACGGACAACCGCAACCATTTCCGAAAATGCCGCAACTGCTCACGACAAATAGTATGCAAAACAGAAGTGCGTAGTTCTTTATTTGTTTCTTTTTCATTGCTTATTTGTTATGCAGAACGTAAACGATTGGCATTGTCTTTATTCAATTTTTCTTCGGCATACGTACGACAGAGCGTGAATGTTTTTTGTTTTTTACTCGGTAGTTCAAACATTGCATCCGTCATAATTGTTTCACAAATGCCGCGCAAACCTCTCGCTCCAAGTTTAAATTCAATGGCTTTATCCACAATAAAATCCAAAGCTTCGTGCTCTATTTTCAGTGTAATACCGTCCATTTCAAAGAGCTTTTTGTATTGTTTGATGATGGCATTTTTGGGTTCTGTGAGGATGCTTAAAAGAGCCTTTCTATCAAGTGGTTCAAGGTAAGTTAGGATGGGTAAACGTCCAATAATTTCGGGAATCAATCCAAATGACTTTAAATCTTGTGGAGCAACGTATTGCAAGAAATTCTCACGATTGATGTGTGCTGCTTCTTTCGCCGCATTAAAACCGACAACCTGCGTGTTAAGGCGCTGAGCAATACGCTTTTCAATACCATCAAATGCACCACCACAGATAAATAAAATATTTTTGGTATCTACAGCAATCATTTTTTGGTCGGGATGCTTACGTCCTCCTTGTGGCGGTACGTTTACTACTGAGCCTTCAAGGAGTTTGAGTAAACCTTGTTGCACGCCCTCGCCACTTACGTCGCGTGTGATGGACGGATTATCGCCTTTGCGAGCAATTTTGTCAATTTCGTCAATGAAGACAATGCCACGTTCGGCTGCTGCTACGTCATAATCAGCGGCTTGCAATAGGCGAACGAGCAGCGACTCAATATCCTCGCCAACATATCCCGCTTCAGTAAGCACCGTGGCGTCCACAATTGCAAAAGGCACGTGCAACATTTTTGCAATGCTTTTAGCAATCAGTGTTTTACCTGTTCCTGTACGCCCTACCATCACCACGTTTGACTTTTCAATCTCCACATCGTCTTCCACTTCTTGTTGCAGACGTTTGTAGTGGTTGTACACCGCTACGGAAAGTTGCTTTTTTGCACTGTCTTGTCCAATGACATAACTATCCAAAAATGCTTTGATTTCATTGGGTTTTAGCAGTTTAAAATCAGGGGTGTCACGCCCTTCTTTTGCTTTGAGTTCTTTTTTGGCAATAATGTTTGCTTGTTCTGTACAATTTTCACAAATAAAGGCATGCTTCCCCGCAATGAGCAAGTTTACATTATTACGTTTTCTACCACAAAAAGAGCAAGTATCCATCGGTTATTTTTTTTCTGTATTTCGTGTTAAAACTTCGTCAATCATTCCATAAGTTTTCGCTTCTTGTGCCGTCATCCAGTAATCACGGTCAGAATCTTGTTCTACCTTTTGAAAGTCTTGATTGGAATGTTTGGCAATAATCTCGTATAATTCTTTCTTCAATTTTAGAATTTCCCTTGCTGTAATTTCAATGTCAGAGGCTTGCCCTTGTGTGCCTCCCATTGGTTGGTGTATCATCACACGAGAATGCTTCAAAGCTGAGCGTTTTCCCGTTGTCCCGGCAGTAAGTAAAACCGCCCCCATAGAGGCTGCCATTCCTGTACAGATAGTTGCTACATCGCATTTGATGTATTGCATTGTATCGTAGATGCCCAAACCTGCGTACACAGAGCCACCGGGGGTGTTGAAGTAAATTTGAATGTCTTTGTCCGGATCAACTGACTCTAAAAAAAGCAGTTGCGCCATAATAATGTTTGCTACATAGTCATCAATAGGCACGCCGAGGAAGATGATTCTATCCATCATCAATCGAGAAAAAACATCCATTGTAGCCACATTCATTTGCCGTTCCTCAATAATGGTCGGCGAAATATAACTGCTTGTGATGTTGGTATATTTGTCTAAAATATTGCTGTTTATGCCTTTATGTTTAGTAGCATATTTTTTGAATTCGTCTTGTGGAAACATTATTCTTGTTTTTTTGAAAATATCGGAACAAAGATACGAAGTTTTTTGAGTTATGAATAAGCGTTGTAGAAATATAGCTGTTGTAGAGAGTGTAACCTATTGTTTTGGCTACACGGAAGTAGCCAAAGTTCCCTGTAGAAAATTGAAAAGATAACAAGGATATATTAACAAGAATTTTAATTTAAAAAAGGAATACGCTCTCACCTATTGATATTCATTTTTTTTTGTGTTTTTTAAAAAATAATATTATATTTAGCCCAAATTCTTTATGGAGGCTGCCTTATTTTCACTTCGTTTTCAGGGTGTTGAGATAGGTTTTCTGTGGGATTTAACACTGGTGAAATAATCATCCTTTAAATGAATAAATAGGGCGTGGGGTGGTTAGTTTCGCGGTATAAATTGATTAAAAACCAAAAAATTAAATTATGAAAAAAAACTACAATCTTTCAATGGACAGTCTTAGAGCAATGCGACTCCCCTCAATTTCGGGGAAGTTCTGTTTTATAGCTATTTTTTTGTTGCAGATGCAAACAGGTTTTGGGCAAAATATAAGCTCAACTGATGGGCAGCCGTATGACATTTATGGTGGTGGAGCCGAAAATGCACCGTGCTCAACCTGTACACCAGATGGATGGAGTAAGATAGATGGTACACCGGATACTGCGACAAAATCTCGGGCAGCAGATACTGGAACAGGTGGTGGTGGCGCAAGGTGGGTAAATGATTCTGGGAATAGATCTGATTTGTCATTGCCCCCTAATGGACATACCAGTTGGATATTGATGAGAGATATCAATAATCCAAGTGCTGAAGAATCGGTACGTACCGATATACAAAATTTAAACCCGACCAAGGAGTATGAGTTAGTTTTTTATGCGCTAACCTCTAAAACGGGTAAAGGTAATGATGGCAGGAGTAAGCATTATTATGGTGGTAGTTATATGGAGAAGTTCGCTTTTAAAATGACTTCTTCTACGGGGGTTACAGTTATTCCTCGTCAGGATATAGAATTTACACCTGACCAACATAGAGTTTGGATAACTGAACGAATTCGTTTTATAGCAAAATCTTCAACTCAAAGATTGGTTTTCTATCCGGGGCATAAAACTGTATTGCCTGAGCAAAGAGACTGGAGAAATTATGAACCATTATGTTTGTCAGTTTCTTTAAATGCGATAAATGCAGTTCCTATTGCGACTAATGATGTAGCCAGTACTTCAGTAGGTACATCGGTGAGTTTTAATGTAGTAGGTAATGATACAGATGCAAACGGTGCCATCAATCCCGCATCTGTTGATTTAGACCCAAGTACACCGGGGATTCAAAATACCTACACTAGCCCTAATGGTAATTGGGCGGTAGATAATGCAGGCGTCGTTACATTTACTCCAAATCCGGGTTTTACAGGAACCGAAACAATTCCTTATACTATTCAGGATAATTATACATTAGACGGAAATCCGGTACCGGCAACTTCTAATCCGGCACAATTGTCGGTGAAAGTTCAAAAGGATTCTGACGGAGATGGTGTAACGGATGACGTAGATTTAGATGATGACAATGATGGTATTTTAGATACAAATGAATGTTATAATCCTAATGAAAAAATATTAGAACTGTATGAGGCTCATGTTCCTTCTATTACTTCTGGAACATGGCAATATGTTGAAAATGTTTCAAATTATCATTATGTTAATGTTAATACGGGAGATGTTTTTGATGTTAAAATTACCTTAGATAATGCAGGGGAATCATATTTGGAACCTAATAATCCACCTAATAGTCTTTGGTTTGCAAGAGCAGATATTCCACAAACGGAAGGAGCAAGTAATAATGCAGAAATTGTATTCACTTCTGGCCCTGTGCAAGATCTTTCTTTTTCTGTAAGTGATGTTGATGGAGATCTGGGAGTATATAGAGAAGGTTTTAGAATTTTAGGGTATATGGGGGCAACTCCTGTTACTCCTTTCGCAAGAAATGTACAGTCTAATGTAAAAGTTTATATTGATGCTACAGGTAGATTAGTTGTTGAAGATGTAACTAGTAATAACACTTCTGGAGATAATGCTGAGATATATTTCACGAGTCCAGTTGATAAGATTGTAGTAAGTCATTTTCATGCACAAGGAACGATTACTGGGGGGAGTGCAGGTATTTTGAATTTTAGAGGATCATTACCATGCGATACTGACAATGACGGAATTCCGGATTATTTAGATTTAGATAGCGATGGCGATGGTTGCCCAGATGCATTGGAAGCTAATTCGAATTTAAAGCATTCTGATTTAGAGAATGACAGGATAAAAGGCAGTGTTGATGGAAACGGTATTCCAAGTGGTAACCAAGCAGCGGGAGTAGGAAGTTCACAAGATGTAAACACTCGCGCAGACGAATGTAAAGTAAAACCTGAGGATGATACCTTTACAACGACAGCCGGTGGCACAACACCAAGTGTTTTGGATAATGATACCTTGAATGGTAATCCTGTAACGGATGCCGATGTAGATGTAAGTTCAAACAATGTACCAAACGGCTTGACGTTGAATCCGGACGGAACGGTTAAGGTAGGCGATGATGTTCCAAGCGGTACTTACAGTTTTGAGTACACGATTTGTGAGAAGGGAGCCAATCCGGCGAAT
>PDWJ01005366.1_pt1 | contig 10589 bp, 9 predicted proteins | sample 1430881 | NCBI WGS metagenome assembly PDWJ01 (sample SAMN01162460, study PRJNA174530) | Oral metagenome, whole genome shotgun sequencing project. | biome: Marine environment; feature: Marine mammal; material: Swab sample of the gingival sulcus; isolation source: swab sample of gingival sulcus... | reverse complement strand
TTTCTATATTTTCTAAAGCGGTGTACAAACGCGTTAAGCCTTTTTTCGCTTCTTTGAGTCCGTTATCACTATAATTCAATGGGCCACGATAATGACTAGTCAACATAAAAAAGCGGATAACTTCACCATCAAATTGCTCAAGTACATCACGAACGGTAAAGAAGTTACCCAATGATTTTGACATTTTTTCATTGTCTATTTGCACAAAACCATTATGAATCCAATAATTGACATGCTGATGCCCAAAAGTAGCCTCGCTTTGAGCAATCTCACATTCATGATGCGGAAACTTCAAATCCATACCACCACCATGAATGTCGAAATGTTCCCCAAGGTTTAATGCCGACATAACCGAGCATTCAATATGCCAGCCAGGTCTTCCTTTTCCCCAGGGAGAAGCCCAGCTTGGCTCATCGGGTTTTGCCGCCTTCCACAACACAAAATCCAGTGGATCATGCTTTTCCGTATTTACCTGAATCCGTTCTCCGGCGCGCAAATCATCAAGTTTCTGATTGGCCAACTTACCATAGTCTTTAAAGGTATTAATCGCAAAATACACATCCCCATTACTTCCCACGTAGGCATGTCCTTTGACGATAAGTTTTTCGATCATGGCTATCATCTGCCCGACGACTTCGGTGGCGCGAGGCTCATGATCCGGCGCCAGACAATATAATGCGGCTTCATCGGCATGCATGGCCTCGATAAAACGCCGGGTAAGCTGGCTGATATCTTCGCTGTTTTCTTGCGCGCGCTTAATGATTTTATCATCAATATCGGTAATATTACGCACATAATTCACTTGATAGCCCTGACTGCGCAGGTGGCGGGTAATGGTATCGAAAACAACCATTACCCGAGCATGTCCAATATGACAATAATCATAAACGGTCATGCCGCACACATATAAACCAATACGATTTGCCTCAATGGGGATAAATGGCTCTTTTTGACGAGTAAGACTATTATAAAATTGCAATTGTGACATGATTTTAGCCAATGGTAATAAATGATAAGAACATTCTACAACATGTTTTATATTATATTTGTTAGTATAAGCACTTATTTCAAACAGGCAAGTTGGTAATGAAAAAATTATTTTTACTCAGTACACTATTGTTTAGCGTGGCACAAGCAACCCCTTTCATCGAATTAGAAACCAATCAAGGCACCATTTTATTAGAGCTAGATGAAGACAATGCCCCCGCAACTGTGGCCAATTTTCTTCATTATGTGAACAATGATTTCTACGATGGTACGGTGTTTCACCGGGTGATTAATGGCTTTATGATTCAAGGGGGGGGCTATGACGCCGATTTGGTGGAAAAACCTACCTATGAACCCATCGCCAATGAAGCGCATAACGGTTTAAAAAATAAACGGGGAACAATCGCCATGGCGCGTACCAGTGATCCGCACTCGGCAACCAGTCAATTTTTTATCAATTTGGTTGATAACGATTTTTTAAATGCCGGTGGTAGTGATCCTTATGGTTATGCGGTATTTGGCCAGGTGATTGAAGGTATGGATGTTGTTGACAATATTGGGCAAATGCCTACCACTGCACGAAAGCCGTTTACCCAACCGTTGTATTTAAAACCACTATTTGTCGGCGAAGATGTTCCGCAGCAAAATGTTATTATTTTGAAAGCCAAGGTTATTGAGCTAGAAGCTGAAACAACCGATTTCAGCGATACCAAGACAAAAACCTTGCCCTAACGGCTTTAATTAAGTATTCATATTAAAAAAAGGAAAATTGATGATTCGTTTTACAACAAATAAAGGGAATATTGATATTGAACTGGATTTTGACAAAGCGCCAATAACAGCAAAAAATTTCCAACAATATGCCGAAGAAGGTTTTTATGACGGCACAATTTTTCATCGGGTTATTCCGGGATTTGTCATCCAAGGCGGGGGAATGGAGCCCGGCATGAAACAGAAAACCACACGTGATCCGATCAAAAACGAGGCTGACAACGGCTTGGCTAATGTACGTGGCAGTTTGTCAATGGCACGGACACAGGATCCTCACTCGGCAAGCTCGCAGTTTTTTATTAATCTGGTCGATAATGATTTTCTCAATCATAGTGGAAAAAACACACAAGGCTGGGGTTATGCTGTATTTGGTAAAGTTGTGGCCGGTATGGAGGTCATCGACAATATCGCCAAAATTAAGACCGGACACTTTGGTATGCACTCCGATGTCCCAACCGAAGATATCATTATCGAAAAAACCACTATACTTTAATCTTCTTTCATCATGGTAGTTTATTTTCTTGCTGATATTCATCTCAGTGAACATGAGCCTGAGATAACTACCGCTTTTACACAAACACTATCGACTCTTGCCCGCCATCGACCTGAGGGGGTTTTTATTCTAGGCGATTTATTCGATTATTATCTTGGAGATGAACTAATCACCCCTTTCCAACGACAAATAGCACAACAATTAAAAACTTTAGCCTCGCAAACACCAGTATTTTATCAACACGGTAATCGTGATTTTTTAATCAAAGAACATTTTGCCAACTTAAGTGGTATGACTCTGTTACCTGAGCGTTATTGTCTAACTTTAGGAGAGGATCGCCTATTACTTGAACATGGCGATTTATTATGCACCGACGATATTGGTTATCAACGCCTTAGAAAAGTATTGCGACACCGTTTTACCTATTGGCTTTACCAAAAAGCCTCTAGTTCATTTAAAGTTCAAATTGCAAAATATCTACGCCGACAAAGTAAACGACGAGGCCGTGAAAAACCCCTCCATATTACCGATACCAATCCTGAAACGATTGAAAAAATAATGCGCCATTTTAATGTACAAATTCTTATTCACGGACATACTCATCGCCCCAAAGTGCAAACCATGGCGAACGGAACTTGTTTTGTGTTGGGTGACTGGCACCCACACGGGATGATACTAAAGTATGATCAAGAAAAATTTTTTTTGCTCAATAGTCATGACTTAGTCCATAAGCAACCACCACTTTAGCCGCTCTGTGCCTACCCGGCAGCATATCATTTAATTGGTTTTATCCAGAAAACCAATTATTTTGCTGCTGACTTAAAACAAATAATAGTTTTTAATCAAAGTGTCTTATTTCTAGCGTCATTAGTTTTATTAACTTTTATTCTTAATAAGAATGCTTATCCTGACCAATTGTTAATTATTACTAAAACTACTATCTTTTGTAAAGATCGTACCAAGCGACATAATATATTGGGTATATTAAATTTGGGGCTGATGTAGATTAGCCCCAAGATTAAAGTATTAGCAAAAATTACCACACACTGGCAACAGTCCTTTACCAAAACCATAAATTAACTATTTTATGCATACCCCCTTTATCACCCTAATGCTAACCGCCTTAACCACCGGCTTAGCCGGTAGCGCCCATTGCTTAGGCATGTGTGGCGGTATTGGTGCCACACTGGGCTTAAACAGCCAGCGTAAGCGCTTTTTACCCACCCCTATCATTTAGGGCGTATTTTTAGCTACAGCCTGCTAGGATTATGTTTTGGGATTTTGCTGCCTTTATTCGGACTGGATGTTAAACGTCCCACTTGGAGCAGCGGATTACGGATTTTTACTGCCTGCCTAATCATTGCCATCGGCATTCAAGTATTTTTTAATCTCAATCTCATGCGCTCGTTAGAGCGTTATGGGTTTAAATTATGGCGCCCCATTTCCAATTGGATTCAAGCCCTACTACCGACACGTTCTCACAGCGACGCTTTTATCCTCAGTCTGCTCTGGGGATTATTGCCTTGCGGTTTGATTCATACTGCGCTTGGACTGGCTATCACCAGCGCCAATCCCCTGACTGCAGCGGCAATCATGTTTGCCTTTGGTATTGGCACCCTACCCTCAATGCTATCTGTCACCTTATTTTCCGGCAGCGTTGTCAAAGCCTTGGCGCATGACAGCAGCACTAGAATCCTCGGCGTAATAATCATTACTTTAGGCGCTTGGTCATTATGGCGCTTACTCTAAATCCAGTGCCTGACCAGCGCTTTATAGTCGTAATAACTATCGCCAATCTTCTGTAGTGATCTCCTCCCTGATGTCTGTAGTAGCATTTGTTAGAAATCCATGGTTTTCTGTTGTTTCTTATCTACTACAGTTTTTTTGGGGAGGGGAGGGGGAAGAAATCGATAATTATTATTGTTTTTATTATCTATCTTAAATATAATATTCTAAAAAATAATTGTCATTATTATTACAAAATGGTTTCAAATACAACTTTAGCGAATATACCAAGTGGTTCAATATGTCTTATTAAAGATGTCAAAGCTTCAGGTGTTTTATTGCAAAAATTACTTGATATGGGGTTTGTTAAGCAAGCTGAAATTCAAATTATTAGAGAAGCTCCTTTATATGATCCTATGGAGCTGAGAATCAAAAATTCTACCCTCGCCTTACGTAAAAGCGAAGCATCCTTAATTGAAGTAGAACTTAAATGATTAAAGCGGTACTGGCGGGCCAGCCTAATTGTGGGAAATCTACTATCTTCAATTTGATCAGCGGGATGCGACAACGTATTGCCAATTATCCAGGGGTAACTGTTGATAAAAAAGTCGGTCAATTAAAATATCAAAATCAAAATATTAAAGTGATTGATTTGCCAGGAACCTATTCTTTTAGCTCTTACTCTATGGAAGAGCGAGTTGCTAAACAGGCTATTATTGACGAACAACCTGATATTATTATCAATATCATTGACGCCTCTAATCTTAAAAGGAGTCTGTACTTAACCTTTCAATTATTAGAAATGGGGATTCCTACTATCATCATACTTAATATGATAGATGTGGCTCAAAGACGTCAAATTACCATTGACAGTGAAGGTATTGCCAAAGCTCTTGGTTGCCCTACACTAATGACTAACGGTTCTAAAGGAACGGGAAAAGAACTTATTTTACAATCTATTATTGATATATATAATCAACAACATTTATATCAAAATTTCAAAATAAACTATGAAGCTCTAGAACCATACATCGAATCATTAGAATCTAAGATCTCAACAAAACATGCTAAGATTCATTCAAGATGGTTGGCGCTAAAAGCATTAGAGGGTGACTTGCAGATTCATCAAATGATAAAGCAAGATATTCCTAATATAGAAGCTTATTATGAGCAACAAAAATTATTATTTAAAGAGCAATCCGGCTCTTCTATTGAGGAGTATTTAGCGCATATTCGCTATGACTCAAGCGAGCTCATCTGTCAAAAGTTTGTCAAACAAATCAATGATAATAAAAAAAACCTGACTGATAAACTAGATGATTTTATTCTCCATCGCTGGCTATCATTTCCTATTTTATTTTTTATAATCTTCATTGTTTATGAGTTATCCATTGTTTATGGTTATAAATTAACTGACTATACCTGGCCAGTCTTGGCAAGTATTAAAATTTTTGTAGTAAATCTCTTGCCAGCACCAGATATTACCGATGTTCCAATATTAACGGATTTTGGGATTTGGATGGTCAACAGCGCGAATGCCTTACTAAACTATATTCCTATTTTCTTTATCTTGTTTGCCCTGATTGCCATTATGGAAGATGTTGGCTATATGCCACGAATCGCCTTTATATTGGATCGTATTTTCAGAAAATTTGGTTTACACGGACAATCAACATTACCTTTGGTATTAAGCGGTGCTTTTGTAGGTGGATGTGCTGTCCCGGGAGTTATGAGTACAAAAGGGATTGCTGATGAACGTGCGCGAATGGCAACTATTTTAACCTCGCCACTAATGAATTGTTTGGCCAAAGTGCCTTTTTACACCTTACTATTAGGCGCTTTTTTTGCCAAAAATATGTCTCTCATGATGTTCTATATTTCAACTATAACTATTTTTACCGCATTAATTATTGCAAAATTATTAACGACTACGATCCTTAAATCACGTGAAACAGCACCATTTGTTATGGAGCTTCCTCCCTATCATTTACCGACCTTTAAAGGCGTATTTTTCAGAGCATGTGAGCGTGTTTGGCAATACATCAAAAAAGTGGTCACCATTGTATTAGCCATTGCTATCATTTTATTTACTCTCCTGCAATTTCCGGGGCTATCTGCAGATCGGCAGCTTTATTTTCAACAACAAACACAAAAAGCACTGGATAAATTTGATAAAAGTGTTCATAACAATGCATTGTATGCTTCGGTTGATACTCGTGAAGAGGTGTCTTCACTACTAAATTATTATGATAACTATAAATCAGAGAAAATGGTCGCTAAATCTAAAGAAAGTGGATTGGCTATTGATGAAAAATTTAAAGCAATAAACGCCGAATTGTATCAATTTGTTCGTGCTGATAATCCAGATACCAAAGCGATCAATAGAGCATTAAGAAAACTATCTAAAGAAAGAAATAAAATACTTCGTCAGATGAAAAATGAAAAAGTTGAAAACTCTTTACTGGGAATGGCTGGAAAAGCAGTAGAACCTATTAGTTTACACGCAGGATTTGATTGGAAAATTAATGTTGCTTTCCTAAGCTCTTTTGCTGCACGCGAATCAGCGGTTGCAACACTTGGCAGCTTATATGAAAATAATAAAGCCGATAAACAACGAGCAGAAGAAGCAATGGCAGAAAATAGTGGCTATACGCCTTTACATGCTGTTGCTATTATTATTTTCATGCTACTTACACCGCCATGTATCGCCACCATGATTGTCGTAAAAATGCAAACCAATAGTTACCGATGGATGTCTTTTGCGCTTTTTTTCCCCATATTTATTGGCATGATGAATGCAACTATTATTTTCACTCTCGGACAAATATTTGCTTGGAGTGGTTTAAAAGCCATGACTATTTACTACTTTTTTATCGTCCTTATTGCTTTAATCCTTGGATTATTTCCACAAAAAAGGACTAATTGGGTAGGAGGAATGCCTAAGCAAAAATTTAAACCCAAACTTAACTAGGAGAAATCAATGAAAAAATTAATACTTATATCACTACTAGCCTCTGGTTCAACATTTGCTCATACTGCCTTAATGAGTTGCTTTGATAATGGTGATGGTACAGTAACCTGTGAGGGAGGTTTTAGCGATGGTAGTAGCGCCAATGGTGTTAAATTTAGTGTCATCCAAGATGGAAAGGTCATTATCGAAGGCAAAATGAACGAAGATAGTGAATTTACTTTTGATAAACCTGATGGTGAATATGAAGCATTATTTGATGCTGGCGAAGGCCATCAAGTTCACGTTCAAAGTGCTGATATCGCTGAATAATCAGTTATAAATAATTTATGTATATAACGGATTTATTATCGTTATATACATAAAATAAACTTCAATTTATTATGAACTCATCTTTGGAGAGATTAATATGTTCAATAAACAAATTCTTACCTTAACAATTCTCAGTACATTAATGGCTCATGCCCAAGCACATTTCCAAATGCTCTACACTCCTGAAAGTGCTCTAGAAAAAGGCACCTCTATACCTATACACCTTATCTTCACTCACCCATTTTCTGATGAACATACTATGGATATGGGCTTACAGGAAGATCAATCTATTGAACCAGTTAAAGAATTCTATGTTTTACATAAAGATAAAAAAACAGATTTGCTGGAAACATTAAAAACCATTGAATTCAAAGGTTCACATAATAGTGGTCAAGCATACACAACAGACTTTAATGCCAAAAGGATAGGCGATTATATGTTTGTATTGACACCAGCACCTTATTATGAGGCAAATGAAGATACCTATATTCAGCAAATCACTAAAATGGTGGTAAACGTTGCAGGAGTACCAACTAATTGGGACGAAGAGCTGGGCTTGGCAACAGAGATTGTACCATTAATGAAGCCATATGGTATCTGGGCTGGAAGCACTTTTAGCGGCATTGTTAAAAGCAATGGAAAACCGGTTCCATTTGCTGAAATTGAAGTAGAATATGTCAATCATGACATTGATTTAAAGAACAATAGTACCAAAAAGAAAGGGCATGTAGAAGCGCCTCAAGATAGTTTTGTAACCATCGGCATTAAAGCAGATGCCAATGGACAATTCACTTATGGAATTCCTAAAGCTGGATGGTGGGGGTTTGCTGCACTTGGTACAGGCCCAGATACCGAATATAAAGGAAAAGAGTTAAGTCAGGATGCCGTTATTTGGATTCAAGCCAAAAAGATGAATTAATGTTAAGTCGGTAATCTAAATGAAGAAGCGTAGCTCTTAACTATAACTACGCTTCTTCTAAAAAAGCATGCTAGTTTTGATAATAGTCAACGGATTTATTTGAATATATTGGAGTATAAAATTAAGTAATCTTCAAAACATTGAAGCAATATAACCTTTAACCATAAACTAATGAGGAAAAATGATCGGGTATCTATTTATCGGCTGCGCATTCATACTATCTATTGCTTATTTATATTATAGCTATTTTAGAAAGAAAGGCTGCGGATGCCAAGATTGTAGTTTACATGAAAGTATTTGTAGTAAAAAACTGCCATCAAAAAATACCAGACCTAAAAAATATACTCCTTATGACTATTAATGGGGATTAGCCTAGATAACTAAAATTGTCTAGGATAGCAGCAAATTTGGTCGGAATTAACAAGAATACAGCCAGTTTGTATTTTTATCGCTTACGACTATTGATTTATTGAAACGATGAAGATGCGGGTTTATTTGAAAGCAAAATTGAAGTTTACGAAAGTTATTTTGGCGATCACCTAGATGATCTCCTCCTTAGTATCTGAGTAGCATTTGTTAGAAATTCATGGCTTTCTGTTGTTTTAATTTGTACTCATTCGGAGTAAAATTTTTAAGAGATGTATGTGTTCTTTCAAAGTTGTATGCCCATCACCATTGTTCAATTTTAGTCTTTGTGTCAGTCAACGCAATGACAATTTAAGCACTACTTTCAAAAGGAACCATTAAAATTCTCAATAAACGCATTATTCATTGTCTCAAAAAATCCGATGTCGCTTGATTATCAGAGGCTCATTTATCTAATGCTTTCGAGATAAACTTACTGCCATTGTCGACTTGGATACGTTTTGGCTGTGTTTTAAACTGTTGCATCACGCTGACTACATCTTCAACCTTGATGGATTTAATTCACATAAATAGCTAAGCATTTACGACTAAAATTATCTACTACAGTTAAGCACTTTATGCGCTTGCCAATTCGTCGACAACAAAATCCATACTCCAGCACTGGTTGATATTAGAAACGTCAGGGCGTTGTAAACAGTCGCTTAGGATATCCCTATCTTACGACATACTTTTTCAATGAACGTGTCTTGCTCAACTTGATTAAGTGCGAAACAAATTTGTTGCTTTGTGAATTGTGATTTCTTCATGGTGTTTATTTCTAGTTAGCTTAGTCATATTCAACCATGATTCTCTAATTTATCTACTACAGTTTTTGGAAAAGAGATCACTAAAATAAACAAAACAATATTGTTATAAACTATTTTTTATGCAGTAGTATCAATTTGTTATACTTATCATCTCTTAATATCATTTTGTTGGCCACATTGATAAAATAACTTTTTTGTTTAGGAATTACCATGGATTATTATTTCGCAGATGCACATAGTTGCCTACCTTTACGTCCAGATACCAATATCGAACAACTTCGTCTACATTATGATGCAGGCATACGGTACGTTTCTATAAACGTAGGCATGGATATGAATCCACTGCCACAAGTGATGACGACTATTGCCGGATTTAGACAACAAATTAAAAATGCTGATTGGTTAATTCTTGCTAGCCATTACAACGATATTGAGCAAGCCGAGCAAACAAATAAATTGGCGATTTCTTTTGATTTAGAAGGCTCAATACCACTTCTTAATACCCCCGCCATGGTTGACCTGTACCATCAGCTAGGCGTAAGACAAATTCATTTGGTTTATAACCGTAATAATAGCTGTGCCGGTGGGGCTCATGACGAGCCGCAAGGCCTTACCACACTAGGGAAAAAAATGGTTCAAGCCATTCATGAAGCAGGCATCATTATGGATATGTCTCATAGTGGAGAGCAAACTGCACTTGATATCTGTGAGTTGAGTTTGTCATTTGGGAAGCCAGCCATTTTTAGTCATGCTAACCCTAAAGGACTAGTGATGCATGGTCGCAATATCAGTGATAAAGTAATTAAAGCAACTGCTCAAACAGGTGGAATTATTGGTGTTAATGGTGTGGGCCGTTTTGTTGGGGATGAATCTTTAAACCCTAATTCATTGGTGCCACATATCGATTACATTGCAGCGTTAGTTGGCATCGATTATGTCGCCTTAGGACTAGACTACTGTTACGACGATGGTATAAATGATCGCCCTGATAACCTTGACCCGGGTTACTGGTGGCCAAAGGAAGCCGGTTATGATCCGATCAAAGGCCTAAGTGGTCGCTATGTTTCCCCTGCTGGCTATACTGATATCGCCAATGGATTGACTAAACTAGGTTACAGTGCCCAAGATATTAAGAAAGTACTAAGAGATAACCTACATAATCTGATCAAAAAAGTTTGGCTTTAAGTCGCTAATTGCCAGTATAGAAAAATAAAAATATTTTTCTTATTTCTTATATAGTTC
>PDWJ01005364.1_pt1 | contig 10590 bp, 6 predicted proteins | sample 1430881 | NCBI WGS metagenome assembly PDWJ01 (sample SAMN01162460, study PRJNA174530) | Oral metagenome, whole genome shotgun sequencing project. | biome: Marine environment; feature: Marine mammal; material: Swab sample of the gingival sulcus; isolation source: swab sample of gingival sulcus... | reverse complement strand
TTCTCACGGGGCTTCTGAATGGGTGGATTCTGTGTTCTGTCGAATTCAGCCGCCAAGCTACCTCGGTGACCGCGAACGCGTGTACATGGGCTTCGTTGCCAGCCATCATCCTCGTGGTTCGACCCTGTCTGTCCACGCCAAAACTGAGTTCGACGACCGACAGATTGTTATCACCGACGGAACCAAAGAAGTTTCATTTGTCGACGATGGCCGCGGTGGCATTGTAGCAACTTGGCTCGTCGACGCCGATGTCGAATTGAAAATCGCTGCTCGATTCGGGAGCATATTGATCCCCCAGAGGGGAACGTTGAACCTGATGACGCGCGAAGACAAGGCGCCTCAGGTCACAATCGAGGATGCACCAAAGACCATCCCGCTCTTGGATACCAAACAAGTCTCCATCAAGTATGAGGCAACAGACGATCACGGTCTCACGCAAGTCGACCTGGTCTTGCGTGCTGGCGGCAAGGAATCCCGACGTGTCCTGACCAAACACGACGGCCGCACGACATTCGATCATGGTTCAACGGTGTTGCGCAGAAACGACCGATTCCTTCAGGAGGCTCATGTACCCATCGAAGTCACTGTTGAGGCAAGGGACAACGATCTCGTCAGCGGTCCAAAGTGGGGCCGTGGACAATCGATCATGCTCTTGCCCCCATCCGTCGGTGAAGCTGAAGCGAGAAGGTATGAGGCGGTCCGGAGTCTGCGCGACGAAGCCGTTGACCTGCTTGCCCTGACACTTTCCGCAGAACCAGAAGGGTATGCTCAGTCACGGAAAAAAATGGTGACAAATCAAAGAGAAGCCCAAAGCGCCCTCGCAGCAAAGATCACAAAAGTCACCACAACTCAGTACGGTGGGCTTGATGTCCCCCAACGAATGCAATCACTTTATTTCGGTCATGTTGAACGCTTAGCTTCCACCCTCGACAAAGCATGTCTCCCCACCGCATCCAACCAAGCATGCACCGCGAGCTTTCAGCAATTGCAAGAGAAGACAGGGGACGCTGTGTTAGCCTTTGACTTGGTCTCACGGACTCTATCAACAAGGGATGCAACGCGCATCGCCCAACGTCTCGCAGACGTCGCTCATGAAGCCGCACAGGGTGCCAGAAGCATTCACCAAGCAGAATCTACTCGTGACAGAACCCGTCTAAACGCTGCGTTGGCAGTGCTTGAAGGTGGCGGGGATTCATTGACTCGCCTCGATGGACTCGGCAGCGACCTTGGTGAGGTAGTCGGAATCGGCATTCGACGAATTAACCGCTGCATGGCCCGCAATAACACCCACTGTGCACAGCTAGCAGCAGAGGACCTTGCAGCCCGATTGCGTCACCCTCACCCATCTTTTTCCGGCGGCGGAGGACGTCGAGGTACAGAGACTGGTGGAATGCCAGGACTCAACGACACCGCGGCAGGCTCGGAAGCAATGGAATCGTTTGATGACCGTGGAAGCGAAATCGACCAGCTCGCAAAGGATCACGCCGAACGCGTCAAAGAAGTCAGCAAAACCATGTCTGAAGCCATGCAAGCCATGGACATGAATAGCTTTCTGGATACCGCTCGCGAACATGCAAACGATGTCCGCAAGGCGGTCAAAGGATTGCCAACACATGCAACTGACATGTCGTCGCTAGAAGGCGCATCAATGGTAACGCGGGAACAAGCTGAGCGAATGGCAGATGCCCTGCAACGCGGGGCACTATCCGATGCAGAACGTGCTGCTCGCAACGCCATCAAGGCCGCAGAACAAGCACGTCGGATCTCAGAACGCGACAAAAACCTCTTTGGGAAACGTTCTTCCTTGGGGCGCGATGTGCAACAGGCCCACAATGATCTCAATCGAGAACACCGTTGGGTGCAAGAACAGCTGGAAAAAATGCGACGGGCTGCTTCCAAACATGCTCACAATGATCTTAGGGAATCTGGTCGATCCGAAAGGGAAACTGCAAGACGAGCACGCCAACTTTTGGACCGAGTCCGCACAGAGGACAATCCCCTGCCTCGGTCCACAATGCAAATGCTCGAAGACGCTCACAAACTCATGAACGAAGCTGCAGATGCGTTGGAGCAAGCCGACGGGGAGCGAGCCATGTCCCGACAGCGTGAGGCGCAACGCTTACTTGAAATGACAGCCGAACCACTCAATGAGTCCACTTCCCCGAAAACGAACACGTCAACCCCGTCAAAGCAAGTTAGCAAACCAGAGAACACGGAACGTTCGAACGAAGGCAAGGATGCAGGAGAAAGCGAACCCGCCAGCGGTCCTGTAGACATTCCGCCAGCCGAAGACTTTGAAGGACCAGAGGCGTTCCGCCGACGGGTTGTAGAAGGCCTGAGCGAACCTTCTGACCCCTCTTTGCGTGATGCTGTTCGAAGGTATACGGAAGGCTTGCTTCGATGAATCGCCAGCGTACCCTCTCTTTGTTCGCGTTGCTGTGGGTCTTTGCTCTGCTCTGTACCAGCAATCAGGCCCTGGCGATCGAGCTCCACCCCGCTCTTTTCGCCCGACAACTCATCGTTGAGCTCAAGCTCGAACAAGCAGAGAAGGTGCTCAACGCAGTGCCCGTTGATGACACCGCTGCCGCAATCGAACGCGGACGTTTGGCGCTTTATGCCACTCGGTATGAACAAGCCCGAAAGATACTTGAACGAAAAGATGTTGCCGCCACCCCTCAAGGGAAACAACTGGGAGAGCTCGCGCGTAACTGCGAACGCTCAATGGCAGGCGCTTTCGTTGTTCATGATGTACAACACAACGTGATCGTGCGCATGCAGGACGAACGGGACCAAGTGCTTGTCCCATTGATCGCAAGCGTCATTGAATCCTCTAGAAAAACGATGCGAGAAGGGCTTGGAATCGAACTGCCCAGCCCAATGCGTGTGGAATTGGTTAGGGACCATTTCTCACTGTCATCGATTACTGGATTGCCTGAAGAAGCCGCCCGTACCACTGGCACCGTTGCCATCGCAAACTGGGGACGAGTCGCCATGCTCACTCCCAGGGCAATCGGAGTGGGATATCCATGGCTCGACACGTTGGCGCATGAGCTTACCCATGTCGCCCTCGGAATGGGTACGCGCGACCGAGCACCTCTGTGGTTTCAGGAAGGCGTAGCCAAGTACTTTGAGACCCGTTGGCGACGTCCTGATCCTTTCGACGCCTATCCCTCACCCGACAACGTCGCCGCAGAAGGATTTAAGAGGGGACTGGCGTTGGAGTTTGACAATCTTGGCCCTTCGCTTGCCATGCTTCCCACACCGCAACAGGCCACGATCGTCTATGCAGAGGTCGAGAGCTTTGTTGGCTACTTAGTCAACCTCTTTGGCGAACAGTTGCTGGTTGAGCTCACGTCTCAGATTCATTCGGATGGCGAGAACGGAATTAACACGGGTTTACTGTCGAACACTGGAAAGGATCTCGCAAGCTGGAAACAAGCCTGGCGAAAAACCTTAGAGGCTTCCTCCACACAAGCACCGGAAGAGCTCTTCGGGACCAAAACACCAAACACATTGGCAGCGCGCAACGTGCGGTTGGGAAAGCTTTTGCTTGAACGTGGGCATAGCAGCGCGACCTTACGTTTGCTTGAACCGGCCATGTCTGAGGTTCCCGACGATTTGCAGGTCAGTTACTTGCTTGGAAAAGCACACATGCAAGCTGGGGCGCTGGAGCAGGCGTGGAAAGCCTTGGAGCGTGTGACCCCCACGTCAACACCGCACGCAGGCGCATTTGCATTGCGAGGCAGGCTGCTTGCCGACCGAAATGATAGCGTTGGAGCCGAAGTTTCTTTTTTTCGCGGAATGTCGCTCGATCCTTGGAACGAAGAAGTGGCCTGTGAGATGCTTCCTAGCCCCCATCTTCCCCGGGAAGATTATCGAGAATGGCCCTGCCTTGCCGCACGAGCTTGGCCTAGATATTGACGGTGGCACGGGTGGACTGCGAGGATGATCATGACCACCATGTCTGCACCCGTTCCCCAGTACTTGGTGTCGCGGTTGATTCGAATGCTTCCGCGAAAGACCATCAGCCATTTCATGGGACAGGTGTGCGACTTGCCCCTGTCTCCGATGTTGTCTCGTGCGCTTGTGCATACCTACGGTCGACTATATCGCGTAGACATGACAGAGGTTGTTCCTCGGTCTTCGCCCTATGAGTCGTTCGACGCGTTCTTCACACGTCCTTTGCGACCAGGCGCGCGACCCATCAGCGATGAGCCGCAGGATGTCGTCAGTCCAGCCGATGGCAACTTGCAGTCCGTGGGTCGGATTGGGCAAGGCTGCCGAATCTTCAAACATCAAGGCTGATGAAGAAGCCCTGTACTGGATTGCAAGGGAAGCAACCGGAAGCGTGCGGGATGCCTACACCCTCTTTGATCAAGTTGCAGCCTTTTCGGACGGGCATATAACCTTTGAAAAAATTCACGAAAAGCTCGGGCTTACAGGGCTTGATTCAATTAACTCTTTGGTTTTGGCATGTGTTCAAAAAAAAACGACCGAAGCCTTGAACATAATAGACGAAATCTTACAGAAAGGAATTTCAGTCGAGCAAGTCGTCTTGGATTGTGCCGATTATTTTAGAAGCCTGCTTTTAATTAAACACAATATTACAAAGGAAGCCTTAATCGGACACCGAGCCGACCGCTTTCCTCTTGAAATTTTAAACGCTTGGTCTTCAATTCAAATTGAGCAGGCATTGAGCATTGTGTTGCAATTATTCAGGGACTTGCGGTTTTCGATTGACCCGCGCTTTGAATTGGAACTGGCTGTTTCGCGTTTGGCTTGGCTTGTAGATTTCGTCTCGCCAATTGACCTAAAAGCCGCATTTGATTCCGCAAAAAATATATTAAGCGGAAACAATGCCCCGCAGGGAAGCCCCCGATCTTTTAATCCTGCGGGTAGTTTGACCGAGCAATTTAAGGCGATTGTAAAAGAAAGCAATAAATTGAGCGGAACAGGCAAGGCGGAAATTCCCGGCAATACAACCGCAATGCCCGTACAGAATCTCGGCGAAAAAAGCCAAGAAGCTGTTCAGACTACCCGCAATACGGAAGCAATCAATAATTTAAACACAAATTCAAATAAAAATGAAAGTGAGAATAAAAACGAAAACGAACCTCTAAATTTAAACAAAAATCCGATAAACGAAAGCCTAATTGAAGACAGCGATGCCTTAAAAAAACACATCGTTCAAATTCTAAATAAAAAAAATCCTTTTTTGTCTTCAATCCTAGAAAAAAGCAAAAGTTTTGAAATAAAAGACAACACTCTTTTTATTTCTGCCAATGCGGGCTTTGATTCTTCAATCTTAATTAAGGAAAAGCCGCTTTTGCAATCGACCCTTACACAAGAAATCGGGCGCTCATTTAAAATTACAATTACTCAAATTACGGAAGAACAAAAAGAAAAAACAATCACCGAAAAAAATACGATTCCCGAATTTATTCAATTTATCGTAAATTCTTTTAGCGGACAAATTTTAGAAAAGAAATTGATTTCCAACGACGCTTCACCCGCAGGGAATACGGCATCGGATTCTGCAACAGGAAATTCCGGTGGAAAAATCTAGGGCAAAAAGGTAAGGCAATGGCAGGAAATTCGTTCGGGCAATTTTTTAAACTCACGACATTCGGCGAAAGCAGAAGCGCCGCTGTCGGAGCGGTTATTGACGGATGCCCCGCAGGATTGGATTTAGCCCGCGAAGATATTCAAAAATTTTTAGATCGCCGAAGACCAAAACTAAAAAATGAAATTGTAAACTCGCCGAATCAAAGCGGGCAAAATTTTAACGGCGCGGAATTTTCAACCCAACGAAACGAGCCCGACCAATGCGAAGTCTTATCGGGTGTTTTTGAAGGAAAAACGCTCGGCACGCCAATTGCCGTTTTAGTCCGAAACGCCGAAACCTCCGATAAAAACTATGCAGAACTTAAAAACATTTACCGCCCGGGACATGCCGACTATGCCTACACCGCAAAATACGGAATCCGCGATTACCGCGGCGGCGGAAGGGCCTCGGGGCGGGAAACCGTCGGCAGGGTTATAGGCGGCTCCATTGCAAAAAAACTCCTTGATGCCTATGCCGAAAAACAAGGCATAAAAAAAATCGAAGCTAAAATTTGGGCAGAAGAAATTGCAGGTATAACAATAAACGAAAATACCGCAATTACCACAAGGCTGTTTGAAGGAGAGCCATTCCCGGAAGAAATTTTGCAAAAACTAAAAAGCATAAAGGAAGCCGGAGATTCCGCAGGCTGTATTTTAGCCGCCGAAATTTTAAATGTACCCGAAGGACTCGGCTCTCCTGTCTTTGATAAGCTGGATGCGGTTTTAGCCCAAGCCATTATGTCAATCGGAGCGGTTAAGGGCTTTCAGTTAGGGGGGGGCTTTAATTCCGCCGCACTTTTGGGAAGCCAAAATAATGCAGACCAAAGCGGCGGAATTTCAGGCGGAATTTCCGCCTGCGGCAAGACGCAACGCAATGCCAAACCGCAAGACAATGGCAACAAGCCGCAAAATAATGCTTTTCCGTCAGCAAGCACAATAAGTTTTAGTCTTGCCGTAAAGCCCCCCCCTTCAATTCCGGCTCCTCAAAAAGCCCGCAATTCCTCGGGCGATATAGTAGAAATTTCAATCGGAGGAAACCACGATATATGCTTATTCCCTCGGATTGTGCCTGTCGTGGAAGCTATGGTGTATCTAACTCTCGCTGACGCCGTGCTTGCAAATTCAATAAGCCGAATTTAGCCAAAATCGTAAAGCACAACCGAAACAAAATTTTGCTTCGGTTCTAACTTATTTCTTTTCAGTAAAAAACGGGCTTAAAATTTGTGCCACGGCAGAAATAGGCATTGTTTGTACAATGATCTTTCCGGGTCCGGTAACCCTTGTATTAAACAGACCTTCTCCGCCAAAAAACATATTCTTAATGCCTTTTATCATCTGAATATCCATCGAGCACGATTCTTCCATCGCAGCAAGATAACCCGTATCCAAGATCATCGATTCACCGGCTTTAAGCTCGTATTCCACAGCAGAGCCGTCAATTTCGATAAAAGCGGTGCCGTTCCCTGAAAGTTTTTGCATAATAAAACCTTCTCCGCCAAAGAAACCCGCTCCCAGTTTCTTCTGAAAATGAATTGAAAGCTCAACCCCTTCTGTCATCGCTAAAAAGGCTGTTTTTTGCACAATAAGCGAAGAATTTGGTGTAATCTCGTAAGCCTTAATGGCTCCGGGAAATTTTGCAGCAAAAGAAATTTCGCCTGCAGCCTTGGCAGTATATTTATTTACGAAAAGACTCTCGCCTGAAAACATTCTGCCTAAAACTTTTCCTACACCGCCATTGGTCGAAGTGTCCATTGCGATATTCTCACTCATCCAAGCCATTCCACCCGATTGGCTTATCATTGTTTCTCCTGCCTGCAAATTACAAACAACCGCAGGAAAAGCATCCCCAATAATCCTATATTCCATAAAATAACTCCTAGGGTATTATTATCAATTATGTTGATTGTTTTGTCAACACTTTTAAAGTTATTTTTTTAAATAAATAAAAAAAGTTAACAAAATCTTTCAAATTTGGCGAAAAGAAACTTGCTATTTTTAAAAACCTAGTGTAAAATGGTAGATGTGATTAAATTCAGTGTGATAGGAGGTTTTAATTATGAGCGATATAGAAGTTATAAAACAAATTATATCCGAGAAACAAAAATTGTATTATGAAATCAGCGATTTTCTTTTTGATAATCCCGAAACGGCACTTATAGAATATAAATCAAAAGAAATGCTTGTTGATGCCATAAAAAAGGAAGGTTTCAAAGTAGAAGATGTTCCGAACATACCTACGGCATTTGCCGCCTCTTGGGGTGAAGGCTACCCTGTAATTGCCTTTACGGCAGAATATGATGCCCTTCCCAATTTAAGCCAAGAGCCGGGGTGTGCCGAAAAAAAGCCTTTAAAAATCGGCGGACCGGGACACGGTTGCGGTCATAATCTTCTTGGAGCAGGTTCTGTCGGGGCGGGATTCGTACTAAAATCGTACATCGAAAAGAACCGGCTTAAAGGAACGGTAAAAATTTTCGGCACCCCTGCCGAAGAACGCGATGCGGCAAAAACCTTTATGGCTAGGGACGGTATATTTGACGGAGTGGATATAGCTCTTACTTGGCACCCCGAATCCATAAATTCAGTTTGGCGATGCGGTTCTTTGGCAAATACAATTGCAACTTTTAAATTTAAAGGTATTGCAGCCCATGCTTCGGCATCTCCTCATCTGGGACGGAGTGCATTGGATGCCTGCGAGCTTATGAATGTGGGAGTAAATTATTTACGAGAACATGTAAAATCCGATGTAAGAATGCATTATGCCTACACCGATACAGGCGGCTCCGCTCCGAATGTAGTACAAGATAAGGCCTCCGTGTATTATTTTATACGAGCTGCAAAAATGGCGGATTCATTGTCTGCATACGAGCGCATAAAAGACATTGCACGAGGGGCGGCTCTTATGACCGGCACCGAGCTGGAAATAGATTTTAATTTAGCCTTATCCGATTATATGGCTAATTCCGTTTTAAGCGATGTATTAAAACAGGCTATGGTAGATTTTGGCAACCAACCCTATAACGAAGAAGATTTTAAATTTGCAGGACAAATTATAAAAACTTTCTCGCAAGCCGAAATAGACAGCCACCTAAATGTAATTAGAAGAACGCTGGGAGATGAAAAGGCAGAAGAGGTTTTAAGGTGCGGGCTTTCTAACGAGGTAATAGAAGCAGGCGACAGTGTAAGTTTGGCAACAGGTTCAACCGATGTCGGTGATTTAAGCTATGTTGTTCCCACGGCACAATGTTTAATTGCAACGGCAGCTATAGGCACGCCGCTACATACTTGGCAAAGAGTTGCTCAAGGGAAATCTTTCATAGCCAAAAAAGGACTTGACCGTGCCGTAGGCTCTCTTGCCCTTACGGCAGTTAGAGCGCTTCATAATCCTGATATTATAGAAGAAGCAAAAAAGGAGCTTAAAAAAATGACGGGCGGCGAATATGTTTGCCCGATTCCTAAGGATATTAGATTACGGGATCCTAAAGTTCATCCGTAATCAAGGGGGTATTATGAGTGGAAAGAAAAAAATGGCGGCAATAAATCCTTTTGCGTTGATTTTTGCCGTAATAGTGATTGCCGGTTTACTTGTTTTTATAGTTCAGCCCGGGTTATTAGAAAATGGAGTATATACACCTTTAGAAAAGAATACTTTCAATTTTAATAATCTGTTTAATATTTTTAGGGCTATACCCTATGGCTTAAAAGATTCTGCCAATATAATGATTTTAATAATTATTGTAGGAGGAGCCTTAGAGATTTACAAAAAATCCGGTGCAATTGACACGGGTATAAACTCTTTAATAAGCTCATTCGGAAAAAACTCTCAAATGTTAATGCTTGCAGTACTTATTATAGTTTTTTCGGCAATAGGCGGTTTTTTAGGCTGGATAGAAGTTTTAATTCCTTTTGCGCCTCTTATGATTGCGGTAGTTTTGGCTTTGGGTTTTGATGCAATGACAGCCGTAGCGGTTTTAATTGTAAGCCCTATGGCAGGCTTTTTGGCAGGCCCCACCAATCTTTACACCGTGGGTGTTGCAAACACTATAATCATCGGAATGGGGAATGTGCCCGCCGACTACGATGTATTTACAGGGCTTGAATTCAGACTTGTGGTTTGGAGTATTACAACCTTAATTGCAGTACTTTATATTACGAGGTATGCCCGCATAAGTTCAAAAAACGCTGAAAGATCTTTGGTAAAAGATATTGATGTGTCTGATCTTAAAATTGAAATAAAGACAAACGAAAAATTAACACTGCGCCAGTCAATAGTATTGTTTCTTATTTTAACTGCGATGATTATGACCGTTATCGGAATGCGAATAGGTTTTAACGGCGTAAAATGGTCTATAGACGATATTTCGGCTGTGTTCTTTTTATCGGCAATTTTAGCGGGTTTTGTTGCAAAAATATCCGTATCGGACATTGCCAATACCTTCATAAAAGGAGCAAGCGGTGCTATAGGCGGCGCTTTGGTTGTAGGATTTGCCAGAGGAGTATTTTGGGTAATGAATGCAGGCAAGATAAATGCTACCATTATTTATCATCTTACCAATTTATTGCGGGGAACTTCTACCGCCGTTACAGCAGTTGGAATTATTTTTATAGTTTCGCTTATAAACGGGCTTATTCCTTCAGGATCCGGAAAAGGCGCCTTACTTATGCCGATTCTTATGCCGATTGCCATTGAGCTGGGCTTACCGATTCAAACAACGGTCTTAGCCTATCAATTTGGAGACGGCATAACAAATATGTTTTGGTTCTCTTACGGAACCTTGCTTATTTTCTTATCATACGGAAAAGTACCTGTTCAAAAATGGTATAAGTTTATAATTCCGTTGCTGGGTATCTTTTTCATTGAAGGAATTATTGCAACCTTAATTGCCGTAAATATCGGCTTTTAAAACACTGTTATTATCTTTTTGAAAGCCGCTTGAAAAACCTACGGGCTTTTGCAAGCGGCTTATTTATTAAAAAAAATTAATAAAA
>PDWJ01005363.1_pt1 | contig 10591 bp, 6 predicted proteins | sample 1430881 | NCBI WGS metagenome assembly PDWJ01 (sample SAMN01162460, study PRJNA174530) | Oral metagenome, whole genome shotgun sequencing project. | biome: Marine environment; feature: Marine mammal; material: Swab sample of the gingival sulcus; isolation source: swab sample of gingival sulcus... | reverse complement strand
GTTGCTTGTATGCGAAATAATATTTTCGCTCAAAACATTAGGCATAAATACATCGCTGCCATAATTTGAATTAGATTGGTCAATATTGTTTTTCAAAAATGAATATTTGGCTTTTAGGGCAAAATCTTGATACCTCAAACTGCCTATTGCAATAAACTCATACAAGCCTGTTCCCATAGGGTGCATAAGTGGCTGATTGTAATGAGTATATGCTTGACGTGCTTCTGTCCAACTATATGTGTATGGAGTGATATAATTAAATTCTGTATGTATAAACAACGATGTATTACACAGCTTATTATGTAGTAAATCAAAGTGCTTAACACCAATCTGAAAAGCATAGTTATTATTTGCCGTTATTTTTGAATCAATATTATCTAATGCAAATTGGGCAAATATTTGTGCAAATTTGTATAATTTTACTCGGGCATTTAGTCCTAACAATACATTTTTTTCATTGTTCAAGCCGTATATCGCACTGCGCGATAAAATAACCGGATTAAAATAATTAATATTGAATTTATGCTTATCGGAAGCGGTATTGCCCGGCCACATAACGCTTTCAAACAAAGACAATTCTACGCCTTGCTTTGGCAGCCAACTCAGATATGATATTGACGAATATTTACGGGTATGGTAGTTGTAGTAAGCAGTTTTAAACAGTTCATATTGAGACCAAAGCAAAGTGTACTTAAAGTCTTTATAAGAAATATCAAATCTTATATAAGGATAAGAAAAACTATTATCGGATAGTAACAAAGAGCGATAGCCTTCGCCTATAAAATGCTTGCCATGACCAAACTGCAAAGCTATATTACTGCTAAACTGAATATTAAAATATGCTTGGGCACTCGAAAAATCATACTTATTATTTTTAAGTATCTTAACGGCTCCTTGTCCGGGTGCAACCAATGATTTTTTCACCAAATCATCAATATACGGTACAAAACGTGCCTGATTTTCATAAAATGCCGAGTAATATGTAAGTTTTTTACCTATGTTACCTTTTATCTCAACACCTCGTTGATTGATAAAAAAAGCTTCTGTATAATCCTTGCCTTTTGTATACTCAACATATAATATAGGATTGGCATAAATGCTGAATTTGTCAGATTTATACTCAACAAAATTCTCAGTTCTCAGCTTACGATATACCCAACTTGATTTGAATTTACTTGTAGAATCTACACCCCTACCTACACAGTAACTATCTGACTTGTAAATATTTACCAATTTATCATAATTAATTACAACAGGCTTAAACGAACTATGAATTTTGCTATCACCAAACTGTAATTCCCTCAATACTTGCTGAGTGGAAAAAAACTCTAAATTAGCATTATACTGCTGAGCTTTACTTATTGTAAGACTTATAAAAGTAGCAAAACAAAGGCATAAAATATATTTGAGAACTTGCATATTTCATCAAATATTAAGTACTCCTTTACATAGTTTTATCGATTCTTCATTACCGGTATGTTTACCCTGAATATCAGACAATTTAACAGTAGATACCCACTCCTGCCCTTCGGGTTTTGCGTAATTCATTTTAATAACGATATTAAGGGGTTTCACACCTACATCATTTGTAAAATTAGTGCCTATACCGAAGGAGATTTTGATTTTGCCTCTACAAAAGGAGGCAATTTTCTCAACCAATTCAGGATTTAAGCCGTCAGAGAAAACAATAGTTTTAGATTTTGGGTCTATACGCAATTTTTTGTAGTGATTTATGGTTTTTTCGGCAAACTTTATGGGGTCGCCCGAATCATGTCTTACTCCGTCAAATAATTTTGCAAATTTGGTGTCAAAAGATTGGAAGAATACCTCAGTCGTAAAGGTGTCGGACAGTGCTATACCCAAATCGCCGCGATAAACCTTAACCCAGTTTTCAAGAGCAAGCTTGTTCGCCATTTTATAGCCGTATTTTGCTGCGTGAAACATAAACCATTCGTGAGCGTGTGTTCCCACGGGTATTAAATCATATTTTTTTGCCAAATAAACATTGCTTGTGCCAATAAACGACTGTTCGCCATAGCTTTTAAGGGTTTCCACTATTCGGTCGTGATTATCGAAAGAATATCGCCTGCGCGTGCCAAAATCGGCAACACTGACACCAAGCAGATTAAATCGAGTAATTTTCTCTTTGGCAATATCGGTAATTCTGGTTTTATCGTATATTTTCTTATCAGCAATCTTAAAATAAAGTTCAGATATTAAAGCCATTAAAGGCACCTCCCATAAGATAGTACGATACCAAAAACCCTCAACTGAAATTTGAAGGTCATTACCATTTTGTATCACCCCTACTTCACTGGGGTCGTATCTGTAACCCATCAAAAAATCAAGATATGTAGGGTCTAGATAATAACATTGTTTTTCCAAGTATAATTTTTCTTCGGGCGACAAAGCAAGTTTTGACATATTAGATATTTCTTTTCTCAGCAACTCGCCAAATCCTTCGGGAAAAGAAGTATTGCCCCTATTTATAAATTGAAAACGAGCCTTAGCCCTCGGAAATTCCTTTATAACAGCATTTTGCATTGTAAACTTATAAAGGTCGTTATCTATTATTGATTTTATCATGATACGTAAAATTTATATTGAGTTTTAAGCAATTAGTAATTAGTTAATGATTAGTGTTTAATGTTTAGTGATTAATTAATGGTTAATGATTAGTAATTAATCATTATCAATTATTAGCCCAATATTTTGGTTATCAGACCTCACAGGTTTCTGAAACCTGTGAGGTCTCTGCCACCTTCATGTGAAAAAGAGGTCATAACTGCTTAAAAGGAATAAAAAAAAGCATCAAAAACGCTATTTTATTAACCTTTTGAAAGTCAAGCTAATATCTTTGCAATTATAAATAATCAATTATCCATTATCAAATATCAACTATCCATTATCAATTGACAATTGTCATCGGCACAAGATTATGTAAAATATTTCGTTTTTGCAAAGATTTTACCAATAATTGCGATTATTAACATAAATTTGATTAAATTTGCAAATAATTTATAACATAGGGTTGGTTTGTAAAGTCTTAGGTCTTTAAACTTCCAACACCCAAAAATTTTAACAAACATGCGACTTCCGACAATAATAAAATTACCACAACATAAAACATTCGATTTTAAAGCTAGATATTGGGATAAAGACAAAGAAGAATTACAAGAGCGCATAGAAAGAGCCAAAAGGGAACTGGGCAAAAGCAGTGCCGTTAATGAAGACGGAGAATATGTACCTCTCATAAAAGGGCAAATGCGTAGCTATATGAGCAGTAGTTTTCAATCGCCTCGTAAACGGGAAACGCAAAAAGCCAATGCTCGATTTTTGATAATCCTTGCGGTTCTTGGATTTATTGCGTATTATTTGTTTTATATGTAAACCCCAAAACTTTGCTTCTGACAAATAAAAAATGAGTGATTTTATAAAATTATTGCCCGATGCCGTAGCAAACCAGATAGCTGCAGGCGAGGTTATTCAACGACCTGCATCGGTTGTTAAAGAATTATTGGAAAACTCGATAGATGCAGGTGCCACAGAAATAAAGCTTATAGTAAAAAAAGCCGGTAAAGACCTTATTCAGGTTATTGATAATGGCAGAGGTATGTCTTCAAGCGATGCCCGTCTTGCTTTTGAACGACATGCAACATCGAAAATACGCAAAGCCGATGATTTGTTCCAAATTAAAACCATGGGATTTAGAGGCGAGGCACTTGCTTCAATAGCGGCTATTGCACAAGTAGAACTAAAAACAAAAACCGCAGATGAAGATTTAGGCAACCACATAATCATTAGCGGTTCCGAAGTTGAAAAACAAGACTTCATAAGTTGCGAGCAAGGCAGTAATATGATAGTGAAAAATTTGTTTTTTAATGTTCCTGCTCGGCGAAGATTCTTAAAATCTGACAGTACAGAATTTCGTCATATTTTAATACAATTTCAGCGAATTGTTATGTGTCATGTAGATATAAAATTCAGCCTGATGCACAACAACAACTATGTTTATCAACTACCCGTAAGCAATCACAAAATACGTATTGTAAACTTGTTTGGAAATGCCATTGAGCAAAATTTAATCCCCGTAAAGGTAAACACACAATTGGTAAATATAAACGGTTATATTGGCAAACCCGACAAAGCCACAAAGCAGAACTATCAGCAATATTTCTTTGTTAATCAACGCTTTATGAAACACCCCTATTTTCACAAAGCACTTATGATAGCATATAGCAATATAATAGCAAGTAATTCGCAACCTTCATATTTTTTGTTTTTTGATATAAATCCTCAAAACATTGATGTAAATGTGCATCCGGCAAAAACTGAGATAAAATTTGAAGATGCACCTGCAATATTCCAAATAATACAGGCGGCTGCCAAGGAGGCTCTCGGCAAATTTAATATTGTACCTTCTATTGATTTCGACCAAGAGGGGGCTATTCCAATTACCATACCCGATAAAAACACCAATTTTTTTTCGCCCGGTTCAGGAATTAATCCCGACTATAATCCTTTTGAAAAGTACAAAGATACAAGCGATAAAAGCGGCAATTATAAATCCGATTATAAATATCAGAAAGAAAATACCGATAATTGGGATAGTTTATACGCGGGGTTAGAGCAAAACGACCTGCAAAAGAAGATGGATATTTCGGAAAATAACCGATTGACAAGTAATTCTACCAATTTATTTTTGCTAAAGAATAAGTATATAGTAACATCGGTAAAATCGGGCTTAATGCTTATAAATATACACAGAGCCAATGAGCGTATTTTATACGAACAGTTTATACAATCTATTGATAATCAAAAACCTGTGTCTCAAGCAAGTTTGTTTCCCGTGAGTTTAAATGTTAATGCCGAAGAGTTTGAACTTATTGCGGACATTAAAGATGATTTACACCAACTGGGCTTTGATATTCAGCAGTTTGGCAAAAACACCTATGTAATAAACTCCACACCTATTGCCTTACAAAACTTCGATATAGAAAAACTAATAAGGCATTTCTTAGAGCATTACAGAAGTACCAAGGGAGACATAAAACAAAACGCGAAGGAAAAAATTGCTCTTTCAATGGCGAAAACGGCAGCATTAAGCTATAATGTAAAACTGTCGGAAGTTGAAATGCAAGCAATAATTGATGAACTGTTTTCGTGCAGCACCCCTAACTACACCCACGACGGTAAAACAATCATACACATACTAAAAATGGAAGATATTGACAGCTTATTTAAAAAAGTATAGATTTTAGTTCTCTATACGACTTAGGGTTTGCTTTCCTTTCAAGCCATAACAATTGTTTTAAGGCTTATTAATCAGTGCAAAAGATACAAAAAATAAAATAAGTTCAAAGGTTACAAACGAACAAAGCCCACAAAATTTTTGCGGGCTTTGTTGTCTTAAAACATTATAGTTAATTAATTTTTAGTTATTGTACATTTATTATTAACTAAATCAAGAACTATTGTATAATTACCTGCTTCGTCGATATTAATATTATCACCTCCAAAACTTAAATTATTTACATCTCCGCCAAGATTTACAGCCCAATCATCATTAGCACGGAATTTAATCTGACCTACTGTTAAGTCGCCTGTAAATGTCCATGTATTGTTTGCAATATCTGCTGTCATATCTGTATCATCACTCCAACTACCTGTTGCATCACCAATTAATCCCCAGTTAGTTAAAACACCTTTATATTCTCTATTAGATAAATCAGCCATGAATGTATAAGTTCCTGCGCTTACCGACATATTGTCTCCACCATATTCTAATGTTCCGTCTGCTCCGTGATCTCCAAAATTGATATCCCAATTACGATTACCTCTCATTTTGAAGCTACCATCAACAAATGTGGCAGTAGCTACAAGTCGTTTCAAGGATTTATTATAAACCATATCAATTTCATTGTCATCAGCCCAGCCGCCAACAGCATCACCTATTAATCTCCAATCAACTTTTGTAGCTGAATAAGTCAAGTTTACTAAGTCGGCTTTTATCCAATATAAACCTGCTTCAGGAACTGATAAATTACCTCCGCTTGTACTTAACGCACCATTACCGCCATCGCCATAATTATCGTGAGCCCAATCAGGAGCCGAAGTTAATTTAAACTCGCTTGCATTAGCAAAATACACATAACCTTCAAGAACCTTATTGTCTGTTGTATTCATTATAAATGGAGCATTTTCAGGCTTCCAATCGCCATCACCATAACCACTTGCAGCCTGATAGCCTCCCGGAACATACAATTTTTGTATGTCGGTTACTGTTTTTATTTTAATATTATTGCCATAAGCTGTTCCTTTAGAGTTAATAGCATAAGCACGAATAAAATACTCCGTTCCCGGACTAAGATTCTCTATTTTAACACTATACGAACCTAGCCCCACCTCATCGGCAACCTTTTTGTCAGTACCTGAGGCTTCAGGGTTTTCACTTGTTCCCCAGCAAAAACCTCGTTCAGTAACATCAGCACCACCATTAACCACAACAGTACCATAAACATCAGCAGTAGTCTTGGTAACATTCATAGTGCTATCAGTTGTTAAAGTAGGACTTGCTACCTGTGTAGTGAAACTTATCTCTTTACTGTAAGCCGTACCCACGCCGTTTATTGCATAAGCTCTTACGAAATAAACAGTGTTACCCAAAAGATTTTCTACGTTAAACGACATTATTCCTATATCCTGATTATCTGCAGTTAAAACATTGTCATCAACAGTAGGATTCTGTGCAGTACTCCAACAAATTCCCTTCTCTTTTACTGCATCTTTACCGTCTGCTGTTAAGTTATAAGTGATTTTAGCAGATTTTCCCATTATTTCAGTTGCTTCATTAATACTAATATAAGGAACATTAGCCAAAGTAGTAAAAGAAGTTTCCTTTCCGTAAGTAACCGCATTATCATTTGATATGGCATAAGCTCTTGCATAATATTTTGTAAGATGCTCTAAATTTGACGCTTCTACCCAATAAACTGATTTTTCCCTGCTTTTAGCTGCTGCTTTTGCATCTGCCGTAGTAGGTTCTTGTGCTTTACTCCAACAAACACCTACTTCTTTGTAACCTGAAACATCTTTGGTTCCATCTGATACAACCATTCCGCTTAACTCGGCACTTGTAGATGTTATATTTCTAACTTGCCAAGTATCCATTTGCTTTTCCAAAACCTCATGTCCTTTTTTTTCACAAGAAGCAAATAAAAACAACAATCCCAAAAAAGCTATTGATATATTTAATATTTTTACTTTCATTTCTATATAATTTAGTAATATGTTTAAAATTGGCAGCCGGTTTTGTTAGACCTTAACCAGCCGACTGCTTTGTGGTTTTAGGATTACCCTAACGTTTACTTTTTAATAATTTCATAAGTACCTTCATCATCACTTAATATTGTGAATATAATGTCGTAATTTCCTGCTTCAGGAATAGGAATATCATTACCTACACCACCTTGCTTCAACTTTCCTTTCATTACGTTGTCTACCATTGTATTAGTTTCACCATCGGCAAATCCCATATTCCAAGCCCAACCATCATTTTTTCTGAATTTAATAGCACCTTCCACTAAATCAAGGTTAATGCGCCATGTTCCTGTTGCCGCATCATAATCCATTTTTTGGTCAGGAGCATCCCAACCGTTGGGAGTAGCTGAACCAACACAACCTATAAAGTAAGGCTCTGCCTCGTATGTAAGAGCAACTATATCTGCTGAAAAATCGTACCAGCCTGCTTCTCCAACTACTATACCTGCACCTCCTTCTTGAAGTGTACCTAAGCTTCCGCCATATACTTTTCCTGTTTCAGGATTTTCAAGTGTAAATGCATTTGCAGGGTCTAATTTTACAAAACGATTGTATTTACCGTCGCCTGCAGGAGAAACTATTTTTTGCTCCATACCCGAACCTATTAAATCAAGACGAAGTAATCCGAAAGGCGTTACACTTGCAGTTTGTGTGGCAGATTTATACTCCATAGGCACATTGCCTGTTCCTGCATCAGTAGCAAGTATTCCTCTTAATCTAAACTTAACTGATGCGGGCTTATCTTCGGTAAAGTATTTAAGCAAAATCTGATTAATTTCCGCAACAGTTAGTTTCATTTCATTACATGTATTGCCTGAGTAAAACAATATTGGCTCTTCAAAGTCATTTCCGTCGGCACAAGCCTCCAACAAGTATTTTGCAGATAGTTTATATTCTGCCCCTACGGGAGTTCCTGCAAATACTAAAGTGTCAGCTCCATTTGCACGTTTATAGTCTAAATTGGGTAGAGTTAGGGTAGGTGATTTTATATTATCTCCCAGTACTAATTCTGTTCCGTCTTTCTCACAATTTGTAAAAAGTCCGATAAACCCAAGTAAAACCATTAATATATAAATATGTTTTTTCATTTGTTTACTTTTTAGTGGTAAGTTGGAAATTGGGAGCGGGAAGTTGATTTTCCCTCTCCTTAATTCCTAAACTTTCCTTGTTTATAATTTGTTAATTCAGTAATGTGTTAGTGTGGTTATAAGACCTCACAGATTTTGAAAACCTGTGAGGTCTCCTTCACCTGTGGGTTTGCCCTTACAATGTCCACTATCCATTATCAATTATTAATATCCCGGATTTTGTTTAATATTAGGATTAGCAGCTGTTTCATCTCCCGGAATTGGGAAAATATTTAAGTGTTTACTTGTAGTAACTCCATCAAATACACCACCTTTCCACTGCCAATTGTAATTTCCGTTTGTAAATTGTCCGAAACGAACCAAATCGGTACGTCTTTGAGCCTCGTAATAAAATTCACGTGCACGCTCATCAAGAATAAACTGATCGTTTAATTGGTCTACTGTAATATTTCCGGAATTATCGCCATAAGCACGCTCTCTAATTACATTTATGTCTTGAACTGCTTCAGCTGTATTACCTTGTCTATATTCTGCCTCTGCTCTCATAAGATAAGCATCAGCTAAACGAAATACAGGAAAATCAGTAGAAGCAAAAGCAGGATTATAATTAGCGGCTTGCGAGCCATTCAAATTTCTGGCAGTAAACTTATAAACTCCAACTCCATAATCGCCACTTGACGAAGCAGCAGGAATATCAATACTCTTCTTTTGTTTTAAATAAACTCTTTTATCAGGACATTGTGAGAATTCAGGATCATCGGAAGGAACAGGATTGTTTCCATATACTGCAAGAGTATCAACCAAAATATTCATAAAATTTTTTCTTGCTCTGTTTCCGTTCCAATTTGTATTTGATGTTAATCCGTGATATTCTTCTGCCGGAATGTATACAGCATCGCTGCTTGACTCAATAATAAATGTTGTTCCAACATATCCCTGTGTGTGTATACCATCTTGTTCCCAAGCAAAAATCATCTCCTTATTTGCAGGATAGTTATTATTTGCACAAAAATTCTGACGATAATCGGTAGCCAATTGGTATGCTCCGCTATTTATAACCTTGTCGGCATATTCTTTAACCTTAGCCCATTGTGCTGTACCTGTATACACTTTGGCATTAAGGTAAGTTCTTGCCAAAAGCATCCAACATGCACCTTTATCTGCTTGCGGATATGATGAACCCGGCTCACCTAAGTCTTTTTCAATATCTTGCAATTCCTCAACAACATATTTGAACAACTCGGCTCTTTGTATTTGCTTTGGATAATATTTGCCAACACCGTCTTTTTCGGTTGTAAAAGGAGGATTTCCAAATAAATCCATTAACCAATAATATGCCAATGCTCGTAAAAAGCGAGCCTGTGCTCTGTATTTAACCACATTAGGGTCGCTATTACCTTCAGTTAATTTTATAAAGTCGTTAGCGTATGTAACACTAAGGCTTAATCGCTGATAAACTGCTGTAAGGAAAGGATTTGCAGGACTCCAAGTTTGAGTATTTAAATCAGCAATACCTACATCACCCCAAGCACACATTGCCTCATCGGTAGTTATTTCTTGCAAATTCCACAATGCTCTTGCTGTAGTAAAAAATGCATTATCAGCTGCAGAAATATCCGCTCCTCCATTCTCTCCTTGTCCTTCAATTATAAAACTTGCATATATTTTAGCAAGCACCTGTTTCATATAAACAGGATTATCGCCCAAATTACCCGATAAAATAGTATTAGGGTCTTTTGGCTTTACATCTAAATCTTTCACACACGATGTCAATGCCAGTGCAGAAAGAAATATACTTATTATTACGTATTTTTTCATTTGATTATTTTTTTAGGTTTTAGGTTTTGGGTATTAGGTTTTAGTAAAATGTTTAATATCCCTGTTTCACTAAACTTAAACCATATCCACAAACCTTAATATTTTTAAAAATTTAGATTTCTCTCTTAAAACTTCAAATCTCAAACTTCCGTCTTCCAACTTCTGTCTTCCGTCTTTAATAATTTAAAGTTACGCCAAGCATAAATGTACGAGGGCGTGGATAGAAATTGTTGTCAATTCCTCCATTAACCTCAGGGTCAAGACCTTTATACTTGGTTATTGTAAATAAATTTTGAGCAGTAAAACTCATTCTTGCACGCATATTATCGCTGTCGCTTTTTATGCTGTAACCTATGCTTAGGTTA
>PDWJ01005361.1_pt1 | contig 10593 bp, 6 predicted proteins | sample 1430881 | NCBI WGS metagenome assembly PDWJ01 (sample SAMN01162460, study PRJNA174530) | Oral metagenome, whole genome shotgun sequencing project. | biome: Marine environment; feature: Marine mammal; material: Swab sample of the gingival sulcus; isolation source: swab sample of gingival sulcus... | reverse complement strand
CGAGAAAGGCATTGATGATTGTTCCGATTGTCGGCGCATTCCTTGTAGATATTATCTACCAACCTACCACCATATGGTTTATCAACACCTTTGTGCCGAAAGTATCCGATGTTGTAAAATAGTGGCAATAAAATAGCTGTAAAGTAAAATAAATAAATATGTTAAGAGGCTGTCGCAAAATATAAAAACGGATTTTGCGACAGTTTTTTCTTTGTTTTTCAATGGAAAGGCAAGTATTTATAGTGCTCATTTCGAGTATAATCTTTTAATGAAAACAAGTCGTTCTATGAACAATTTGTCACAATGAGCCCATATTTTTAATGACGGATATAAGAAAACAGTAAGGACGTTTTGTGGATAAATTTTTAAGAACGAATTGAAACGATTAAAAATTTGTTTTATTCTGTGCTATAATTTAATTATTAAAAAACAGGAGAAGTGTATGAAACGATTAAAGGTGTTTTTAGGCGTTGTTTTGAGTATGGCTATTATAGTCTCCGGATTTGTCACGGATAGTTTTCTAGAAAGCTATGCAGAGGTAGTAAGTGAGCTGCCGGTCACCGGAACCGAAAAAATTGTCAACGTAGGTGGGTACTACCTCCATATGGGAAAGAAAAAGTTGGATTCGACAGACCCGAAATACGATGATTATGTTATTTACGATAATGGGGCATACAATCCGGCACATATTCCGATTAAAGAGAACAATCGATTTATAGCGGGTTTTGTTTGGAGTATTACGTCTGCCGATATGGCGACTGTAAATAGAGGAGATTACTTTGTTGTTGATTTATTCGACAGTGGTATTTTCAAACCATTTTCTTCCACATCCGGTGCGCTTAACTACAAAGGAGACCCTACGCTCGGACGGTATGAGTTTTTTACGGAAGACGGCATGACGAAAGTCAAAATGATTTTGGACGGTCCGGCAGTAGATGAAATTAAGGCAGAAGGAAAAGGGATTGATAATGGAACATTTAATTTTCAGCTTCAGATTAAGAAAATTACGGAGACCTTTGACATGGTGATTCCGGGGCAGGAATCGGGCTCTTCTACCTTTACCATTCATACCGAGGTTCCGGCGAATGACGGTTATGTCTATATCGGTCATGCCTCAACGGATAAGCCATTGGTGAGAAAGACTTCCTGGGAATCGACGGAAGGACGAATTGGCTGGGCGATTTTTGTCAACGATTCTCAGCTGCAAAGCTTGTATGAGAACAATATGATTGATCATAAAGAGGATTTGTATGTCGAAGATCATATCTCGAAAGCGATGACGCTTAATCCTTCCATATCGATTAATACGAGACTCTATGTACCACGTGTCGATGATGATGACAACCTAGTTACAACAGGTAGTTATGTTAAAATGTCAAGAGATTACATCGCGGGAGTAAAATTTGACCCAACCCTTATTGATGATGTAACCCCGGATTATTCAACCGAAGACTACGCAACCTTTAAAACCAGGTTTTTAAATGCGGCAAAAGTAGATAATAAGCCCGTCTATGCGATTTATAACTATAGTGATGATTCTGCGGCGTTAAATTATTCGACTACGTCGTCTTCGACGTTGTTGGTGTACTATGGTGATTTGATGGGGTCGACGAAAGATGGTACTACAGCGTGGACGTATGACAATATGCAGAAAGATGGGAAGGACGTAAAAACCTTAATTGATAATGCGACGCAAGAAGGGGCAAAGCCTCGCATTACTGCAGAACAAGCAGAATATATGAAACGACTGTATTGTGCGGAAGGTACCGCTTTCGTCAATGCGGGAAAGGTTGCGTCATTCTACCTTGTTTTTTATACAGTACCGAATTATTCTGCGGAATATTCCAATACCGCGACGGTATATTGGGGAACAAATCAGTCGGTAACCGATACGTCGGAACGTGCTTATACTTTGGTAACAAATGATTCAGACAGTACAGCAGGAAAACTTTTTGTTGAAAAAGAGTGGGATAACTATGTTCCGAATGATACCGACTATGTGATGGTGGAGCTATTAAAAGACGGGACAAAAGTAGCAGATGTAAAATTAAATAATGAGAATAACTGGAAACATACCTTCCTCGATGTCTTTGATGTTGATCAGTACTTGAATCAGATTACGAATTCTGTACGGGAAGTAAAAGCTTATATCGACGGGGAAGAGTATGATTTGAGTACTACCGAGACACTCCCTGATGGAAGCGCGAAGTATACCTTTGTCAATGCGCCGGGCACTAAGCAGTGTATTAGTATTCATTCGGAACAGACAGAGAAAAAACATATCTTTACCAATACTGTTTCCCATAAAGATATTACAGTGATAAAAGAGTGGCAGGATAAAGAGGACAATGTGGTAACAGATACTTCTTTGCTTCCTGAGAAGGTACAGGTACGAATGATTGGAAAAATTAATGGTGCAGTAGATAACACATTAGAACAAACCTTTGATTTAACCAAGACAGAAGGGTGGCAAAAGACTCTCGAAGAAGTTCGAGTACTCACAGATAGTGGACAAAAAATTGAGTATGAATTTAAAGAAATTAGTACTATTGATCCGTATCGATACGATAGCGTTTCGTGGGATGAGAAGGAACTTGTGTACACTCTTGTGAATAAGGAAAAGAAGCCTATCTCAGACGGCACAGAGGGGGACGATGAAACGACCACCACGACCACCACGACCACCACGCCGGATGGCACAGGCGGGGGCGATGTTTTTGAAGAAAATAAAACGACGACGACCACCACGACGCCGGATGGTACAGGCGGAGGCGAGACAAAAAGCACGACGACAACGACCACTCCTTCCAGCGGAGGAGAGTTTTTCATCAATAATTTGCCTGATCCGAGCGATCCGAATTCGCCATCGGTTATCGTGGTACTAGGTGAAGACGGCACACCACTGGGAACATACCGAAAGAAACAGATGGATGATGGAAGTTTTGAATGGGTTGATGAAGAAGGAGTTCCGCTCGGAACCATGCCTCTCGTCAACACAGGCGATGCTCCGTTGAGCAATAAGTTGTTCGTTGGTTCAATTGTTCTTATGTTGGCAGGCACGTTCTTCGTGATGTATACGAGAAAAAAGTAAGGATGTTTTGTCAATAAATTAACAAGGCACAATGGGTAAGGAGAACCGGATACTGGGAGGAAAACCGATCAGTGTCCGGTTTTTTAGTGGAAAGAGAGTGTGGTTTCGAGAGTCTTTCAGAGTTGAAAATACCTTATTTTTTATGGTATAATGTTTTGATTAATAGTTGGGAGGTGAGTATGAACTACACGATGAGCGAAGTGGATGAGGTCCGAAAGAGAGCGAAAGTCGGGTATGAACTGGCAAAGGAAGCACTCGATCACTCAGAGGGTGATGTTCTGAATGCTGTGATATACTTGGAAAATAAGAAGAAAAGTAAGACTTGCCCGTTCAATGATACGATGGATAAATTAAAAGCTCTTATTGATGAGGGATTTATTTCTCAGATTCAGGTTCGAAAAAATGGCGCGGTGCTATTCGATATTCCTGTTGTCGCAGGGGCGTTTATGCTTACTTTTTGGACACTGCCTTTTTCAGCGGCTTTACTGACTGCTATTGCGAGTGAGTGCGATGTTCGAATTGTTCGACGAGACGGTGCGGAGTCTAATATTTCCGAGGTGACAGTCGAGAAATTGTCGGAACTTGTCGCGACTTTAAAGGCGGAGTTTGTGAAGTGGAAGGATAAGTTTGAGGATTCATCGACGGAGGAGTAGTGGTTATGCCATCTTTCTGCAGTGAAATCCGGGAATGCAGGCGAGCGTGAGTACGGAATTGAAAAAGGATGACCGATCGCCTAGCATGAAAGGCATGGCAAGCGTCGATGGGATATTGAAAGACGGAATAGAATCGGATATATAGAATGTTTAAATAACGTAAATTTAGGAGGCATATGGGAGCTAGTAAGAAGGGTACATCGAATGCGGTGACAATGGATAAAATTACCAATCTTTGTAAGAATCGTGGGTTTATTTTTGCCGGGTCAGAAATTTATGGAGGACTGGCAAATTCCTGGGACTACGGTCCACTAGGGGTTGAGTTGCTGAATAATATCAAGCAGGCTTGGTGGAAGAAGTTTGTGACTTCTTCGAAGTACAATGTAGGGATGGATAGTTCCATTTTGCTAAATCCAGAGGTTTGGAAGGCGTCCGGGCATGTGTCGAATTTTAACGACCCGCTGATCGACTGTAAAAACTGTAAGACCCGTTTCAGGGCAGATCATCTTGTCGAAGAGCACATGGATGGTACAGAGAGTGTCGACGGTTGGTCGTTTGAGAAGTTAAAAGGATATATTGACGAGCATGGTATTGCTTGTTCTTATTGTGGAAAGAAAGAATTTACCGATATTCGTAAGTTTAATATGATGCTCAGAACATACCTCGGCGCGGTTGACAGCAGTTCGACAGAAGTGTACATGCGTCCGGAGACTGCACAGGGTATTTTTATCAACTTTAAAGCGGTTCAGAGAACCAGTCGAAAAAAATTACCGTTTGGTATCGCTCAGATTGGAAAGGCGTTCCGAAATGAAATTACACCGGGGAACTTTATTTTTAGAACCAGAGAATTTGAGCAGATGGAGCTGGAATTCTTCTGTAAGCCGGGTGAGGATTTAGAGTGGTTTCAGTATTGGAGAAGCTTCTGTATGAACTGGCTGGTTTCTCTTGGTGTGAAAGAAGAGAACTTACGATTCCGTGATCATGAACAAGAGGAATTGTCACATTATTCCAATGCGACAACCGACATTGAGTTTTTATTCCCCTTTGGGTGGGGAGAGCTCTGGGGAATTGCGGATCGAACGGATTATGATTTAAATGCACATCAGGCGCAATCGGGCGTTGATTTGAGCTACATGGATCCGTATACCAATGAGAAGTATATCCCTTATGTTATCGAACCGTCGCTCGGTGCGAACCGTGTGGCACTTTGCTTACTAAGCGATGCGTATGAGGAAGAGGAGCTTGAAGATGGTAGTTCCAGAACCGTGCTTCATTTCCATCCTACGATTGCACCATTTAAGTGTGCGGTACTACCCCTTGTCAAGAAACTGTCCGACAAGGCAGAGGAAGTGTATCACGAGTTACTGGAACATTTCCCATGTGATTTTGATGAAGCAGGTGCGATTGGCAAGAGGTATCGACGACATGATGAGATTGGGACGCCGTATTGCGTGACCATCGATTTTGATACCTTGGAAGACGGCACAGTGACGATTCGTTATCGAGACAGTATGGAACAAAAGCGGGTGAGCATCGAAGACGTAATTAAAGAAGTCGAAGATTCACTCAAGTTCTAAATTGATCCCTTAATCGAGGACGGAGGCTTCTTTGCCTTTTGTCTAGCGTGACAGCTTTGTTTACTTAAGCAATCACTGGAAGAAGTATTTGAAAAGGAAAGTATGTACTTAAGAGAACTACAAGAAGAATATGAAAATACACAGTTAGCTCCGGAAGCGGCAAAGTCTTCCGGAGCTACTCGTCCTCAGCCGATGGCGAAATGTGATATGCGAACGGCATTTCAGCGTGATGTGGGGAGAATTCTTCACAGTAAGTCGTTTCGGCGCTTGAAACATAAGACACAGGTTTTTTTATCGCCGGAAGGCGATCACTATCGCACGAGGATGACGCATACCCTCGAAGTGGCACAGGTTGCTCGAACAATTTCACGTGCCCTTCGATTAAACGAAGATCTTACTGAAGCCATCGCGTTAGGGCATGATATTGGTCATACGCCGTTTGGACACTGTGGCGAGCGTGTTCTTAATTCGCTTTGTGAAGACGGATTTCGGCATAATGAACAGTCGAAACGCGCCGTTGTTTTTCTGGAAAAGGATAAGTATGGAAAACGTGGGCTGAATTTAACCGACCAGACGGTTGATGGCATTCTACATCACTCCGGAGCGGGGTGGCCATCGACGATGGAAGGTGTCGTGGTTCGTTATGCTGATCGCATTGCCTATATTCACCACGATATTGACGATTCGATCCGCGCGGGCGTTTTAGCGGAAGAGGACATTCCGGCATCGGCGAGGCGGATTGCCGGAGAAACCAATAAAGAGCGGATTGATTTTTTTATCCATGATTTTGTTCGCAATGTATTGGCGGATCCTCATGTGGGCTTTTCCAGAGAGGTCGCCGCTGTGTTTAACGATATTCGTGATTTTATGTTTGAACATGTCTACCTAAACAAGGTGGCGAAAAAGGAGGAAGGCAAGGCGGAGCATGTCGTGAAGGCACTGTACCAGTACTATCTCGACCATCCGGAGCAAATGCCGGAGGATCGGTATGGGGACTATAAAGGCGGTGAGGGTTATCGAGCGGTAAAAGACTACCTCGCGTCAATGTCGGATCGATATGCTATCGCGAAGTATCAAACGATTTTTATTCCTAGTTTTTGGTTTTAACGGGTGAGTATGTCGGAACTTTTTAAGAAGGTGAAGGAAAATGTTTCGATTTCGGCGGTAATCGGGAATTATATTGAACTAAAAAAAAGTGGGCAAGGCTATGTTGGACTTTGTCCTTTTCATGGAGAAAAAACCCCGTCCTTTCACGTCGATGAGGGAAAGGGATACTACTACTGTTTTGGCTGCAAGGCATCGGGAGATGCCGTTAAGTTTATTGAGGAGTATGAGAAACTTTCTCCCGTCGATGCGGCAAAGTTTTTGGCAGATAAGTATGGAGTCGATATTACTGATGAATTTCGTTCCTCGTACCAAAAAAAACAGAGCAATGTACTGGAGATTTTAAATGCTGCTGCGGTCGTCTATACCAAGTTTTTTTGGCAAAGTGAGGAGGCGAAGCAGTACGCTACTAAGCGGGGAATTCCTCAACAGGTCGTGATGTCCTTTCGCATCGGGTATGCTCCACGGGACGGACATAGCCTTTATGATATTCTTTCGAAACAGTATTCCGCGAAAGAATTGGTACAGGCGGGGGTCGTTTCCGAAAAAGGGGGTCGTTATTTCGATACCTATCGCGGTCGCCTTATGTTTCCGATTCTCGATCAGCGAGAACGTGTACTGGGTTTTGGCGGACGATCGATGGGGAAGGAACAGCCGAAGTACATTAATTCGTCGGAATCCAAGCATTTCCAAAAAAGCAAAATTTTATACGGACTGAATATTGCAAAACACGCGGTGAAGGACAAGGGGTACTTACTCGTTACCGAGGGGTACATGGATGTCGTCTCTCTCTATACAGCAGGAGTTAGTAATGCGGTGGCTACGCTCGGGACTTCGATGACCGAACAGCATGCCGAGTTACTCTCACAGTATGTGAATCACGTCGTTATTTGTTATGATTCCGATAGTGCAGGGATCGCCTCTGCGGTACGAGCGGTCGATATTTTAATGGTCCATATTGAGACCGTTCGAGTCTGTGTACTGGGCGAAAGCCTTGATCCGGATGAGTATATTCAAAAATATGGAAAAGAATCATTTGACAGCAAGGTGGAAGACGCCAAGTTGGGGGTTGATTTTAAGATTGATCAACTTGCGCTTCGATTTAATCTCAATGATCCTTCGGAGAATAATCGCTTTCTACGGCAAGCGGTAGCAATGATTCAAAAGGTACGTGATCCCTTGGATAGAGGAATGTACGCAGATAATCTCGCAGCCCGGTATCGGGCGGATCGGGAGATTATTCGGGAGATGGTACGAGTAAAAGCAAACTCGGCACGAAGACAGCCGAAACGAGGACAACCGATGCCGGCGCCGGCGATTGAACAGAGGGATGCTTTAAGTATTGATGAATTGTTGCTGAAGCATTTTGCGATGCATAGTGCGGAGTATATTAAACAACCGGAGCTTTTGGAAAAGGTGCTGAATTATCCGTTTTCGGATGAGAATTCGGAACTGTTTTTGGCATTGGTTGGCTATTTTGAAGAGCATGAGGACATGGAACTCGCTACATTTGCTTCGGCATTTGGTATGGATTTTGCCAGACGATTGGAAACCATATTCGATAGTCCGCAGAAAGTGGAAGGTGTGGAGATTCTTCTTCACAATAAAGAGTTGGAGTGTTTAAAAGAAGAATTGAAGATAGCGACAAAGAATTCTGATATGGAGAAAATTCAGGAATTAGGTGTTAGTATCAAGTTGAAGATAAAAGAAATAAACAGTTTAATGTTGAAGGGGTGGTAGTATGAAAAAAACAGAACATGCGGATGGCAAGGAGACAAAGGCAGCGGGAACTAAGACAGTCAAAAAGTCTGCGAAAACATCTGCTACAAAAAAGGCAACGGAGACAAAGACTGTGAAGAAGCCTGTAAAAAAAGTAGCTAAAGACCAAGAATCTATAACGGAAGAAACGGTCGAAACGAAAGCTACCGAGAAGAAAAAGACAACGAAGAAAACTGCTACCAGTAACTCCACAAAAAAGACGGCGGCGAAGAAAGCGTCAGGGAAGAAGTCGTCTGCCAAAAAGGAGCAGAAATCAGCAAAATCAACCGTGACGAAAAAAACGATCGCGAAGAAGACGAGCTCGAAAAAGACCGAGAAGGAAGCGGTTTCTGAAAAGGTGGTTGATTCGAAGACGCCGAAGAACACAACGACAAAGAAGACTTCTGATGATGCGGTCGAGAATGCAGAGAAAAAATCGGCGAAAGGAAAAAAGAAGCCGGCGAAAAAAACTTCTGCTGCGAAAGAACCTGTAACCGCCGTCTCTGATGGCGATTCGGGTAAACAATCCACCAAAAAAACGACGACAAAAAAGACGGGGAAAAAGACCGCGTCAAGTTCTTCTGATGAAGGGAAGGACGTCGGCGTGGATTCAGCGAAACCGGCGGTAAAAAAAGCGTCTTCCAAAAAGAAGGTATCTGCTAAAGAAGAAGAGAAACCGCGACAATCCAAAGTGTCAAAGAAAGCATCAGCGAAGAAGACGTCGAAAAAAACCGGGAAGGAGCCGGAAGGAAACCCTGTTGTTCTTTCTCAGACTCCTGCTGTGAAACAGGCGAAAAAAGACGCATTGGATGATGTTGAATTAATCACTGCTGAACAGGAGATGAAAGAATTTGAAGAGGACGATAAGCCTCATTATGAAGACTATTTCCTCGATGATGACGAGTTTGTCATGTCGACGATAGAAGATGGAAAGTTTGACGATGAGGACGAAGAATTTCCGGAAGACGCGTTTAAGGAATCAGAGAATGATTTAGATGATGACTATGTCTTTGATGAAAAAGATCACTTTGGGGAGAAGGATTTTGATGATTATGACGATGAATTTTCTTCTAAAGAGAAGGAGATTATCGCAGATTATGTTATTCCTTCTGACGACGAAGAGGATGATATAGAGGAAGATGACTTACTAGACGAGGATTTTGACAGTTCGGAAGAACTCGATGTGGAAGAAAGTCCTAGTAAAAAATCGAATACTAAGGCAAAGAAGACCAAAAAGACAACCGATGCGATTATGGCAAGTGTCAGTGATCCCGTACGAATGTACCTAAAGGAAATTGGGGAAATTCAACTTTTGACTGCGGAGGAAGAGGTCAGTTTGGCGATGGCATATCAGGAAGAGGATGATCAAGAGGCGAAGCGGAAACTCTGTGAGGCGAACCTGCGACTCGTGGTTTCGATTGCGAAAAAGTATGTCGGAAGAGGGCTGTCGTTTATGGATTTAATACAGGAGGGTAATCTTGGATTGATTAAGGCTGTTGAAAAATTCGATTATAAGCGAGGATACAAGCTGTCAACGTATGCGACATGGTGGATTCGTCAGGCAATCACGAGAGCAATTGCTGATCAAGCAAGAACCATTCGAATTCCGGTGCACATGGTCGAAACCATTAATAAATTAATTCGAACTCAGCGACAACTTCTTCAAGAATTGGGTAGAGAGCCGAGTCCGGAGGAAATTGGCGAAAAAATGGAATTGCCCATTGAAAAGGTCCGTGAGATTTTGAAAATCGCACAGGAACCGGTCTCTCTTGAAACACCGATTGGTGAGGAGGAGGATTCGCACTTAGGCGATTTTATACCGGATCAGGATGCGAAAGCACCTGCCGATGCTGCGGCTTCGGCAATGCTTCGGGAGCAGCTGTTTGAGGTCCTGGAAACGCTTTCGCCACGAGAGCAAGAGGTGCTGAAACTACGGTTTGGTTTGGTGGATGGAAGACCTCGCACGTTGGAGGAGGTCGGCAGGGCATTTAAAGTTACTCGAGAACGAATCCGACAAATCGAAGCGAAGGCGCTTAGAAAGTTAAAGCATCCTTCGAGAAGTAGAAAGTTGAGGGATTTCCTTTAATGGATAGATTGAGTGCATTGTATCGCCAGTTTGAGATCGTTGCGATGGCGATGGATCAGTTGGAGTTGGCAGATGGAGAGACATCTGCTGACTCTTTTTCTCCTGTTGAGCGAGAGGTGAGAGAAGATGGGGAAAAGAATGCGGGTCAAAGAACGGTAGGGTCTTTTCCAAAAAGGAAGCTTGTGGGCAGAACGGGGAAGAAAAGATCTTTTGTGGTTGCCGATATTGGGGCGGATCACGGGTACCTTTCGAGGGCACTCTTGGCGAGCGGGCGGTGTTCTAAGATTATTGTTACGGATATTGCGGAGAAACCGCTGGCAAAGG
>PDWJ01005360.1_pt1 | contig 10593 bp, 10 predicted proteins | sample 1430881 | NCBI WGS metagenome assembly PDWJ01 (sample SAMN01162460, study PRJNA174530) | Oral metagenome, whole genome shotgun sequencing project. | biome: Marine environment; feature: Marine mammal; material: Swab sample of the gingival sulcus; isolation source: swab sample of gingival sulcus... | reverse complement strand
GGCGCTCGACGGCGATGGTGACAGACTTATCGTCTGCGACGAGAAGGGACGGGTGGTTGACGGCGACCATATCATGGCCATCTGCGCCCGGGAACTGCTCGATTCCGGCAGACTGAAAAAGAACACCCTTGTGGCAACGGTGATGTCGAATATGGGTCTTGAGCGGGCCATGCGTGCCATGGGCGGCAATCTGGTGCGCACCGATGTCGGAGACCGGTACGTCGTCGAAGAGATGCGCAAAAATGGTTTCAGCTTTGGCGGCGAGCAGTCCGGTCATCTGGTCTTTCTTGACCATATAACGACCGGCGATGGTATCCTTGCCGCCCTGCAGCTTCTGGCCATTATGAAAAAGCGCGAAAAAAGTCTCTCCGCCCTGGCCAGGGTGATGACCACCTTCCCGCAGGTCTTAAAAAACGTTGCCACAAAAACCAGGATTGTCCCCACAAGCATTAAAGGCTTTGCCGAGGCATGTCAGGGTTTTGAACGGGAACTGGGGGCGGCGGGACGCATCCTGGTGCGGCCTTCAGGAACCGAGCCGCTGCTGCGGATCATGGTCGAAGGAGAAGATGCCGGGCAGATCAGCCGTATTGCCGATGCACTGGCAGCCCTGGTCGAAGATACGGAAAGGCGTTGAACAGGGAGTACTCATCGGCACCCGATCCTTAAACGACCACGACTCCCCGCATAGGCGGGAGTGCTTGTTGACATCTGGGGCACCGTCAGAGCAGTTACTCGTAAAAAATCTTCATCTCAATATATTTTCCCCTGTGAGACGTTACAAGCGACGGAGTAAAAAAGCCTCTTTGCGGTCGCAGATGACATTTTTTGTCAGCAGACTGACGTTTTTGCGGCAGAGCCTGCCGGAAAAAGCGGGTGAAAATTTTTTGCCGACTTTCTCTTTGCAAGATGTAATGTCTTTTATTGACTGATATCATTGAATAAATAAAAAATATTTTTTATTTTTTCTTGTTTGGCACGCAGCTTGCTCAATAAGGGGCAAACGAACAAAATGTTGTTCACAAACGTCTGGCTCTGCTAGGCATCATTACAAATCAATAGTGTAAAGGAGAAGTAAATCATGAAATTGAATCTGGTAAAGAAACTGCAAAACAAAGAGGGTTTTACCCTGATCGAGCTGATGATCGTTGTCGCCATTATCGGTATCCTGGCCGCGATCGCCATCCCCAACTTCCTGCGCTATCAGTTGAAGTCCAAGACCGCTGAGGCCAAAACCAATCTTGGTGGTATCAAAACCTCTCAGGCGTCATATCGGGCGGAAAATGATTTTTTTGCCACCTGTATTCCGAATCCTGCTTCTGTTAACACTCAGGGAGCCAAGCAGCCTTGGGTTGTGCCAGCTGGTGGTCAAGGCTGGGGTGAGATCGGTTTTGCCCCTGCAGGTAATGTATACTATCAGTATGAAGTAGTTTCAGCTAACGATAATACTGCAGTCCTCGGAACAATGGCCGCATCGACCACAGGTACCGATTATGCTGCCAGTGCGGTTGCTGATCTGGACAAAGATGGTGCCCTTCAAGGTGAGTTTGGCTATGCCACCGATGAAGCTGGAACAGGTGCTCCAGCGGTAAATACGACTGGTACTATGAGTGGAACCATAACGAAGGTAAATACCGTAGAAGATGTTGCACCGGGTGAGTTCTAGTCTGAGTCTTTGACTGTAGTCAGGTTCTTTGAGGAAGAGCCGCTGCTGAAGCGGCTCTTCCTTTTTTTGTTGATCTTTTTAAGAGAATTATAGAAAAATAGTTGGTATTATCTGTAATCCTTTATCCTGACAGACTCAAAAAACTGATCGCTTTTATGCCTACGTCGATATCAAAAAAGAAGTTTTTTCTCCCGACAACAATTATTTGTATTATCTGCTGCGGCCTCGTTTTTCTGTTGCAAAACTATTTTGCAAGCCTGCAAGATCAGAGACCTCCGTTTGTCGAAATCAGCTACCTGCCCAAGGGAAATTTCCTGAAAAAGATGGCGCTTACCTATGACGAGGCCCTTGCCGATCTGTTCTGGATACAGACCATTGGCTATTTTGGCAATAACGATGTGGGCGACAATGATTATCAAAAACTTGAATCCCTGATTGATATCGTCACAACACTTGACCCAAGATTCGAGGATCCATACGAGTTCGGCGGTATTGTCTTTGCTGAGCAGCCAGAAAGTGCTGACAGAAGTATCAGAATTCTGAAAAAGGGGATAGAGGAAGTTCCCCAGCACCATAAAAGATACTGGTATCTGCCTTTTTTTGCTGCCTTCGACTATATGTACCACAAGCACGATTATCTGAGCGCGGCCAGATACCTGGAAAAGGCCGCCTCTTTTGAGGGAAGACCTCCGTATCTGCCGCTGCTTGTGGCTCGACTCTACGCGAATACCGGCGATCCTGGTATTGCCATTCCATTTCTTGAAGAGATGCTCAAATCGGCGACTACAGAAGAGCAGAGAGACAAATTGCAAAAAAGGATCAACGATATACAGATAAAACAGCATATCAATATATTGCAGCGTGCTGTTGCACAATTTTATCAACAGAGCGGCAGACAGATACAGAAACTTGACGAACTGGTAGAAGAGGGTATCCTGCAATCCCTTCCGGTGGAGCCCTATGGTGGACACTATACAATCGATGAAAATCAGACTGTGCGTTCGACCACAACAAGTGATGATCTGCAGCTTTATCTGGAGGAAAAAAAGAATAATTCTGATACCCCATTGATCTTTGTAGAGGAAAAAAAATGAGCACGCCGTTGGCTATCTCTCTCGATGCCATTCATAAGATTTACCGGGTTGGTTTCTGGGGAAGAAAATTCGTTGCCTTACACGATCTCTCGCTGGCAGTGCAACAGGGTGAGGTGCTGGGCTATCTTGGCCCGAATGGCGCCGGCAAGACAACCACCTTTAAGGTGATTCTCGATCTTATCCGCCCTGATCGCGGCAGCCTCGCAATTTTTGGTGCTCCTGCCGACCGAAAGGCCCGGGAACGGATCGGCTACCTGCCGGAGAACCCGTATTTTTATATGTACCTCACCGCCGAAGAGTCGCTGCATTTTTATGGCAGACTGCGGGGAATGGATGCTGCGGCCAGAAAAAAACGTGTTCCCGAGCTGCTTGAACTTGTTGGTTTGCGCCATGCCCGCAGGCGCTCTCTGAAGAAATTTTCACGCGGGATGCTGCAGCGTATTGGTATTGCCCAGGCCCTGGTCAATGACCCTGATATCCTGATCCTTGATGAGCCGATGTCCGGCCTTGACCCTATCGGCAGAAAACAGATGCGCGATATTATTCTTGGCTGCCGCGATCAGGGCAAGACCATTGTCTTCTCCTCGCATATCCTCAGTGATGTTGAGGTGATGTGTGATCGGGCGGCGCTTATCAAAGAAGGAAAACTCCAGGAGATCGTCCAGGTCAGCAAGATGCTCGAGGACAGGGTGGCCCATTGGGAGATCACTTGCAGCAGCCTTCCTGAAGGTGCCGATTTTGAAGCGTATATTGTCCATCAAACCGAGAACCAGATCCTGCTCAGTGTCGATGAGGAGCAAGTGGCCAAAGAGATGGTCAAAAAGATTGATGCCGGCGGTGGCAGGGTGCTCTCCTTTGGCCCACAGCGTATCAATCTGGAAGATTTTTACAATCAGTTCGAAAAAGAAAAGAGACAATGAAAATCGCAGCCCTTGCCTTAAATACCTTTAGAGAATCAATTCGGGACCGGATCTTTTACAGCCTGCTGGCCTTCGCTACCTTGATGCTCGGCTTTTCTCTGGTGCTGGGCAATCTGACCATCGGTGATGAGGTAAAAATCATCAAGGACTTCGGTCTGGCGGCAATCTCTCTGTTTGGGGTACTGATCGCCATCTTTGTCGGTATAAATCTGGTCTATAAGGAGATGGAGAAGAGAACGATCTATGTTATCCTCTCCAATCCGATTTCCCGCAGCCAGTTTATCATCGGTAAATATCTCGGATTGTCGCTCACACTTCTGGTCGAGGTGCTTGTTATGACCGCAGGTCTGTTGGCTCTCTGTTATATGAAGGAGCCGAGTATCCCCTGGGAGTTGTTCATTGCCATCATCGCAATATGGTTTGAACTGCAGCTGATGCTGGCCGTGGCACTGTTCTTTTCGGCCTGTGTTTCCCCTTTTTTGAGCGGCCTGTGTACGCTTGTGGTCTTTGTGATCGGCCATCTTACCGTGGATTTCAGGCAACTTGTTGCAAATACTGAGAATCCGTTGTTGAAAAAGGCCGCAGACGTTTTTTACTACAGCTTCCCCAACCTTGAGTCGCTGAACTACAAAGCCAGGATTGTGCATGGGATTGACATTCCCTGGGTTGAGTTTTCTCTGTCGCTGTTGTATGCAACAAGCTATACGATCCTTGTTATTGTTCTTACCCTGAGTATCTTTAACCGGCGGGATATTCGTTAGTCAGGGCTCTTGTCGGCAGGGGTTTCAAACGGCTCTACGCTGTAAAAACACAAGATTTTTTTATTGCTCCGTACTTGTCGGCAGAAGGGGCGCGTCTTTTCTTTGGGTTCGCAATAAAACAGCCCTTTGCTAATCCACTTGATAAGGATTTCGCAATGCTCAGAAATCTCAAGGTGCAGATTGCAATCGCCCTCTTTGTGCTGCAGGTCCTTGGCATGTGCTCTATCACCTTTGTCGTTCTTGTGCTCTGGCAGAAAGAGAGCCTTCTCCGGCAGACCTCTCAGATCCAGCGAAGTCTGAAAAATGCCGGACGTCAGCTCGAAGCCTCCTGGGATGCGCTCTCTCCGGGGGAGGCTCTGGAGGTCACGGAGAGTTCGTTTGCAGAAGGCAGCCTGTCTTGTCTTTACCTGTTGCGGGATGGGCAGATGAGCGAGCCAGACATCTCTTGCCAGCAGCCCGAAAAGATGAAAACGGAGCTTTTTCAGGTTACCGAGTCAGACGAGTTTGTTTTTCAGACAGAAAAAGCACAAGGGCCGTTTCTGAAAACGCCCCGTTCCTTTACCGCCAGCCTGCCAATCAGGCAGCATGGCAGGGTTGTTGGCACCATTATCGTCGCCGGCCTTTTGCAATCCGTCTTTTCACAGGTGTTTGAGGCAAGAGCCATTCTTCCTGTCTATCTCCTAGTGACTGCCCTGCTGCTCACCGTTGTCGGTTTTTTCAGGATGTTGAAGATTGTTGTGCGTCCTCTGGAAAAGGTGGTGCAGATCGCCGATAACTATAGAGACAGCAGTGATCCGGCGAGCTTTATCAATCCTCAGACCGGCGAGTTTGCCCAGATTGCCTACCGGCTGAAGCAGATGCTCAAGCGCATTGACACCGATAACCGGCAACTGCGCCTTACCGTCGAGGCGCTTCAGCAGAGTAATGATGAACTGAAACAGGCGCGCAATGAGATTGTCCAGGCAGAAAAGCTTGCCTCTGTCGGCAGGATGTCCGCCGGGCTTGCCCATGAGGTGGGCAATCCATTGTCTATTGTCAAAGGCTATCTTGAGCTGCTCGAACAGCAACTTGCCGAACAGGATGACAGCCTGCAATATGTGTCAAGGGCTGCCAGTGAGGTTGAACGGATCGAAAAGATTATCCGCCAACTGCTTGACTGCGCCAGAAGGCCGTCTATAGAACTGGTTGCGGTTGATCTTGGGGTAATCCTGGAAGATCTTGTGGAGCTCTTTTGCCAGAAAGGTGACAGTAAAGAGATAGATTTTCAGTTGGAGCGGCCGGATGTTTTGCCTTCGGTTGCGGCCGATGCCGACAGCCTTCGTCAGGTGTTTCTCAACTGTCTGCTCAACAGCGTCGATGCGGTTCTGGAAGGCAATCCGGAAGAGGGGAAAATCCGTGTACAGATACTGGAGAAATGTACAACCAATGGAGACAGAAGTCTTCTGGTGGCTATAGAGGACAACGGCCCCGGTGTTGATCCTGAAGCCCTTAACAATCTGTTTGACCCTTTTTATACAACGAAACAGCCCGGCAAGGGCACAGGGCTGGGGCTTGCTGTCTCCTATACCCTCGTCAAACAGTTTGCCGGCTCCATCTCTGTGCGTAATCGTGAACAGGGCGGGTTTGCCGTGCATATTCAGATTCCCGTTTTTGTGGAATAAAGCATACAGGAGCAGGTAAAGGTGGCAGACAGGTTACTTATTGTTGATGATGAAGAAAATATGCGGCATCTGCTGTTTTCTGTGACCAGTCGTGCCGGCTTTGAGGTGGCCCTTGCCGTTGATGGCAGGCAGGCTCTGGCCGCGGTGCAAAAGGATGATTACGATTTTGTTCTTTGCGATCTGAAAATGCCGGGTCTTGATGGCATCTCTTTTTTGCAGCAGTTTAAGGCCATCGATACAAAAGACACCGTTGTCATCATGATGTCAGCCTACGGCACGATCGATAGCGCGGTTGAGGCGATGAACCTTGGGGCCTTTGACTTTATTACCAAACCGTTTAAGAGCGGTGAGGTGGTCCTTGTCCTGCAAAAAGCGGCAGAGCGCGTGAAGCTGAGAAGAGAAAACCTGCTTTTGAAAAAACAGGTTTTTGAGTTACAGGGCAGACGGGGGTTTGAAGCTATCATTACCGGAAATGCAGCTATGCTCGCCTTGATTGACGCTGCCGGCAAGGTCGCCCGCTATAAGACAAGCGTTTTGATCACCGGTGAAAGTGGCACAGGCAAAGAGCTTTTCGCCCGCGGCATTCATCAGGCAAGCCCTCGAAAAAATAAGAGTTTTGTGGCGGTGAACTGCGGCAGTATCCCTGCGGAACTGCTTGAAAGCGAGTTTTTTGGCTATCGGAAAGGGGCCTTTACCGGTGCCGATACCGACAGAAAAGGGCTGTTTGAACAAGCGCATCAAGGAACACTCTTTCTCGATGAGATTGGAGAACTCCCTGCCGCCCTGCAGGTCAAGTTCCTGCGGGTTTTACAGGAAGAAGAGGTTCGGCCGCTGGGGGCTGCAGCCGCCAAGAAGGTCGACGTGCGGATCATTGCGGCAACCGCGAAAAACCTTGAAGAAGAGGTTGCAGAAAACCGTTTTCGCAACGACCTGTTCTACCGGCTCAATGTCGCGCCATTTCATCTGCCCCCACTGCGGGAAAGGATGGATGACCTGCCTCGGCTCGCCGAACATTTTGTTGAAAAGATCAACAACACAATGGGTTGCAAGATCAAGGAGGTTGCAGATGAGGCTCTGCAGAAACTGATGCACTACGACTGGCCCGGCAATATACGGGAGCTGGAAAATACTGTAGAGCGTGCAGCGGTACTTGCTGGCAACCGTATTATCGAGGCGGCCCATCTGCCCGAATGGGGGAGACAAACGGAAACCGATATGCTGTTGCAGGAGCTGGGCACATCGTCGTTGAAAAAGGCCAAGATCATTATCGAAAAAAGACTTATCGCAGAGGTTCTGCATTCCGTTGCCGGCAATAAAAGCAGGGCCGCCGATATCCTGGAGATAAGCTATCCCTCCTTATTGACAAAGATCAAGGAGTATGGCCTGTGAGGAGTTGTCTGTAAAAAAATATTATAGAAACGGACCTGCTATTGTTAAGTTTTTTTATTCTTTGCTCTGTTCTGCTTCTTATCGAACAGATTAATGGTAATGGCTTTTTTCTATGATTCTGGAATAAGGTAAAAAAAGAAATTCTTGTTTTTAGGTATATAATTTGCATGCAGTCTTGTGATTGAATGTGCATACAAGGGAGGTTATCGAGAATGTTGTGGTCGAAAACGAGGATTGTTTTACAGGGCTTGAGAATGCCCGCTGTTTGGCTCTCTTTTATGAGCCGTCGGTCTCATTCTGGCTCTCGAGGCCTATTGTCGACAGGAACGTCTGGGCATGGTACGGCTGGTTTTACGATGATGGAGATGATGATTGTTGTCGCTATTATCGCGATAATTGGTGCGATCGCGATACCCAATATTCTTGCCTGGCTTCCGAACCTTCAGCTTAACGGGGTGGCTCGAGATCTTTATGCGGAAATACAGAATACCCGTTCTGAGGCAATTCGTAACAACAGGCAAATGCGTATTTTCTTTGATGTCGCCAACCAGCGGTATACGGTTCAGAGCGCAGGGGCTGATCGAATATGGGGAAATGGCGATGATACAAACAGAAACATCGCCCTGGCCAACAGAATACGTTACGGGCATGGTGGTGCGACCAGTACTGTAACTGGAGGTGCTGTTTTTCCTGCCGGAGATGTCAGTTATTCGGGCACTCCCCCCAATACGCTTATTATCACGTCGAGAGGGTTGGCAAACGCAGGGTATGTATATCTGCAAAACACAAAAAACCAGACTATAGCCATAGGTACCCAGACTACCGGAATGGCAATGCTAAGAAAATGGCAGGGGACAAACTGGAAATGAAACAAAAATTGATCTTGGAACAACACAGGAAGGGGAACGACGGTTTTACTCTGCTTGAAATCCTGGTTGCCCTGGTTATTTCGTTGTTGGTGTCGGCTGCGGTCTATGCCGCTTACACCGCCCAACATAAAAGTTATATCGTCCAGGAACAGGTTGTGGAGATGCAGCAGAATCTCCGAGCGGCCTTTGAAACGGTAGCGGCAGAGGCGCGTATGGCCGTATATGACCCGTACAACACTGCTCAATTTAACGTTTTGGCCTGTCAGCCGGGGCAGCTCAGTATTACCGCTGATTTGAACGAAGACAAGATCTTTACCCCAAATGAGCAGATCGATTTTGGTTTTTCAACTGTTGAGGATAACGATCGTAACGGCTTGCCTGATACTGCAGGCTCTGTTGGAACCTTCGGAATCCAAAAAGGAGGCGGGGGCGGCTATCAGCCTCTTGCTAACAATATAGAGGCCATTGAATTCAGTTGTCTTGACAAGGCTGGAAATGTAACAACAGATCTGAACAAGGTAAATGTTGTTCTGGTGACCATGCTGGCCCGGTCATCTCGTCAAGATCCGGAGTATACGAACCGTAATACCTATACTGCGGCAAGTGGGGCAACGCTTTGGACGGGAGCGACAGCTGGCGACAATTTCAGGCGGCGAATGTTGATAAGCTCGCTCCTTTTGAGAAATGAGGGGTTATAGCATGAGTTATAATACGATGAAAAAAGAACAGGGGTTTACCCTTCTTGAGGCCCTTATGGCCATGACGGTTTTGACCATAGGGGTGCTGGCTCTCTTTGCCATGGTCATGAGCACCATCAGTGGTAATGCGGTTGCCAACGGTTTAACAGAGGCGTCAACCCTTGGGCAAGACAGGGTTGAGCAGGTCCTGTCCTGGAACTATAACGACAGTCGTCTGGACGATGATGACGATACCCCCATTCCAGGCAGTGCTGTTCCGGCCGATGCCTCTGTCGTTCAGGGTGTATATACCGTCTACTGGAACGTTGAGCCGGTAAATGACGCCTCTGGCACTGAGCTTGGTAAAACTGTGGATGTCGAGGTGCACTGGACAGAGATGGGGAAGTCTAGAAAAGTCCGCTTTCAGGTGAAAAAACAACGTTCTTCTTAGGAGGAAATAGAGGCTATGTTTTCAACTCAAAAACAAAGTAACGAAGAAGGCTTTGCCCTTGTTACCACCCTTGTTATTATGGTCATTCTGATTCTTTTGGGAACCTTTGCCATCAACAATACCAGCACAGAGATTAAAATTGCTGGAAACGATCGGGCGGTAAAGGAAGATTTTTTCAACCAGGAGGCCTGTGTTTCTGATGGGGTCTTGCAGTACAAGACCTGGCTGACAAACAGCTACCTTATCAGCGATCCGAATACGGTAAGTTATCCCGCCAACAATAGCGTGGACAGCAACGGTAACGGTGTTCACGATGCCTCTGAATGCAGCAATGGCGGTAAAGTTGTTGGAGCCTTTAAAATCCGTAATATAACCCAGACCCCAGCCATGGTAACCTGGGGAGATGCTGCCAGTTTTGGTGGTACCCCTTCGACTCATCCGGCAAATATGTTTCCCAAGATGGCCCATAAGGATAAGGTGCCAACGGCCGACGAAAATACCGATTCCCCCCACATCTCCGGATCTAGTAAATTTGAAATACGTCGCTATGTCGTTACCAGTTATGCGCCGGCCGGTGACCGCAATGCGGTTATTCAGCAAGGCTTTTATCGTCAATTTCCTAAACCATAGATCTGATTTTTACCCATACGCAGGAGTGAGAGAATGAAACCGAAAATTATTGTATCGATCTCGTTATTGTCATTGCTTGGTCTGCCTTTGCTCAGCCATGCCGATGATATGGAAATTTACACTGTCCCCAGTACAAGTGTGCCGCCGAATGTTTTGGTGGTATTTGATTCATCTGGCTCAATGGGTGGGCGGGATGCCCTGAATTGGAATCAAAACACAGTCTATCTGGGGCCCTACGAAGATCAGAGGCTCTACACTGCAGGGGGAGTGTGTCGTTGGTGGAAAACGTATAATCCAAACGTACTCCTTAGTGATTATTCTGGTCCAGGAACATCTCAGCTTATCTCTAACGGGCAATATTACGACAGCTCTGACTCAAAGTGTTATCAAACCGGAAGGCATCTCAATTTTGAACTTGCGAGAACTCGGATGGCTGTTGCCAAAAATGCTATTGGAAAGCTTATTTACGATAACGTTG
>PDWJ01005359.1_pt1 | contig 10595 bp, 5 predicted proteins | sample 1430881 | NCBI WGS metagenome assembly PDWJ01 (sample SAMN01162460, study PRJNA174530) | Oral metagenome, whole genome shotgun sequencing project. | biome: Marine environment; feature: Marine mammal; material: Swab sample of the gingival sulcus; isolation source: swab sample of gingival sulcus... | reverse complement strand
AATTGAGTCTATTACTGTTAACGGAAAAAAAATGCGCAGCATACCGAAAAAACTCTCATCAAACCAAAACAACATCAGTTTTGAAATATCCGGACTTTCTTTTAAAGATGAAAATTCGGTTGAATATGAATATTACTTACAAGGTTTCAATAATGAATTTGCCTCATCAAAAGGCAAGAAAAATATCGCAGATTTTCCGAACTTACCGGCAGGAAAATACAGTTTCAAATACAGAACAAAAGGGAAAGACGGAATTTGGAGCTACTACCAAAATATTGATTTTGAAATTAAGAAACCCATTTATTTAGAATGGTGGTTTATAATACTCGCCATTTTAGCGGTATTCGTAATATTTTGGCTGATTTCCAGATGGAGAATGCGCGTATTGCAAAGACAAAATGAAAAATTGGAAAAAACGGTTGCGGAAAGAACTGCTGAAATTACCGAAAAAAATATAGAGCTTGAAGCTCAAAAAGAAGAAATAAAAACGCAAAGAGATTTGGCCGAAGAGCAAAGAGATGAAATAGCGCATCAAAAAAAGGATATTGAAGACAGTATTCTTTATGCAAAAAGAATACAAAATGCCATACTTCCGCCCAAAAAACTCATCAGCAAATCACTGTCCGAAAATTTCATCCTATTCAAACCCCGCGATATTGTCAGCGGCGATTTTTATTGGGCTGCGGAGAAAAACAACATAAACTACTATGCGGCAGCCGATTGTACCGGACACGGTGTACCCGGCGCATTTATGAGTATGTTAGGAATTTCTTTTCTGAATGATATAATCAGAACCGCACAAACAGAGTTAAAAGCATCTGAAATTTTAGACAAACTAAAAGCAAAAGTTATTGAGGCTCTGCACCAAACAGGCGAATCGCAAGAAGCCAAAGACGGCATGGACATTTCATTATGCAAAATAAACAGAGAAAAGCAAATTGTTGAATTTGCCGGTGCTTTTAACCCCTTGTTTATTGTTCGCAACAACGAAATATTAATTTATGAAGCCGACAGAATGCCCATAGGCATATATGACTACGAAGGTGCCGGAAAATTCTTTACAAACCACGTCATTGAAGTACAAAAAGGAGATATCTTATACAATTTCTCCGACGGTTATGCAGACCAATTCGGCGGTCCGAGAGATAAAAAATTTATGATGGGACGATTTAAAAAAATGCTTCTGAAAATTCAAGACTTGTCCATGGAAGAACAAAGACAATACCTTGATGACACAATTGAAAAATGGATGGAAAACTACGAACAAGTAGATGACATCCTTGTAATAGGCACAAAGTTTTAATTGAATGAATTAGTCTGAATGGTGAATTATAAATGATGAATGAAAAACGAACGGCGCAGCCCTCACATAAGGAATTAAAAATTAACATTTAAGAATTGAATAAACTAAAGCCCGGTACAGAAAAAAGACACCCGGCAAAATAATTATTTAGAGGAAAATCGGAAAACAAAAACGTCCAACTTCCCTCTTTCAACATAAAAAATAAACAGATGAAACACCCATGATTAAGGTTTAATCACACAACGGAATGATTATTTTTGCCAATACTATTAATTATTTGTAGTGGGCTAACTTAGGGTGTTCCTATATGACTTTTGAAAATTATAAATAAAAACATATGAACAAGATTATCACATACCTATTTTTGTTACTAATAACATCAACAACATACGCTCAAAAAGCAACGCCCGATTTTACCGTTACAGATATTTACGGACATACACATACACTCTATTCCGATTATTTAGACCAAGGAAAATATGTTTTCATCGATTTCTTTAGAACCGGGTGCTATCCATGTATGGAGATAAGCCCTGTTTTAGATACCATATACAGAGAATTCGGCTGCAACTACGGAGATATTGTATTCTTAGGCATTGACGGATATTCTTATGATTCTTATATTTTTGACTTCACAAATAGTTACAGCATGACTTTTCCGGCGGTAAGCGGAAATGACGGAGGCGGCTCCAAAGTCTTCGCAAACTATGAAGTTAATTACACGCCAAAAAAAATCTTAATAAATCCGGGCGGAAAAATCATTGCAGATTATCCCTCAGAATACAGCGCAAAATACTATAGAGATACGCTGTTAAAAGAAAACCTTAATCTAAGAACTTGTTCGGGAAACGATTTTTGGTTTTTTGCTTTAAATTCTCAAAACGACTCCATAGTCGGAGAAATAAACAAAGAAGAACAAAGAATAAACTTTGTAATGCCGCAGGGAACAGATTTAACAAAATTGCGTGCATGGTATAAAGCAGAATCAAATTCAAGCGTGAAAGTAAACGGAACTATGCAAATAAACGGTGAAACCATAAATGATTTCTCGCAAGGCACTGTTGATTATCAAGTTACTTCTGAAGACGGCAACACTAAAATTTGGACAGTATCAGTCGGCACCACTTCCCTAAATGATATTATGGCAAACACCATTAAAATATATCCTAATCCAACAACAGAACTGTTGCATATAAACTTAAACACCCTGTTCAAAACGCCCTTTACAGCCGACTTATATTCCATAAACGGAAAAAAAGTAAAATCTTATCTCATAAAAAATGCACTTTCAGAAATAAATATCGCAAGCCTGTCCGAAGGCATTTATTTCTTAAAAATACAAATAAACAATGATGTTTTGTACAAAAAAATCATAAAAAAACAGTAATATCAACACATTTGAGCTTACAAAATAAAAAAAATACACCTCCAAAAACGGGGGCAGACCTTATATTAAATTTAATTTATATACTTTTTCCTGAATTTATATTTGGTATAAACTTTTGATATGATTATTATTGCATAATAGTATAATTATATAAATTTTTAATCATGCAACAAAGTATATACACTGTTCCTACAGTGAAAAACGAACCTGTATTATCATATGCAGAAGGCACAAAAGAAAGAGAGACGCTAAAAAAAGCACTCCAAGATGCTCGAAACCAAGTTAAAGACATTCCGATGGTCATTGACGGCAAAGAAATCAGAACGGAAAATAAAGTAGAGATAAGACCACCACATGACCTCAATCACCTTTTAGGACATTACCACAAAGGAGATGCTTCACATGTAAAGATGGCTATTGATGCAGCCTTAAAAGCAAAACCGGCATGGGAAAATATGCCGTGGGAAGACAGAGCCTCCATATTTCTAAAAGCAGCCGCACTCATATCGGGTCCCTATCGTGCCAAACTGAATGCCGCAACCATGCTCGGACAATCCAAAAGTGCGCACCAAGCCGAAATAGATTCCGCTTGTGAAATAACCGATTTTTTACGCTTCAATGTTCAATACATGAGCGAAATATATACAGTGCAACCCTACTCCGACGAAACAAATTGGAATCGTTTTGACCAAAGACCCTTAGAAGGTTTTGTTTTTGCACTTACCCCTTTCAACTTTACGGCTATTGCCGGAAACTTGCCCACCGCACCGGCTATGATGGGTAATACCGTAGTTTGGAAAGCCTCAAACACGCAAATTTATTCGGCAAATATTTTAATGGAAATTTTTAGAGAAGCCGGACTGCCCGACGGAGTAATTAATTTAGTTTTTGTTTCCGGTCCGGTTGCAGGCAAAGAAATATTCACACATCCCGACTTTGCAGGCATCCATTTTACCGGCTCAACCGGTGTGTTCCAAACCATTTGGAAAGAAATAGGAAACAATATCTCTAAATACAAAAGCTACCCAAGAATTGTAGGAGAAACAGGCGGCAAAAACTATGTATTGGCGCATCCTTCGGCAAATCCGGTGCAAGTTGCCACGGCACTGACAAGAGGCGCATTTGAATATCAAGGACAAAAATGTTCGGCAGCTTCTCGTGCATATTTGCCCAAAAGTTTATGGGCTGACATACGCAAAGAATTAGAAGCCGATTTAAAGGAAATTAAAGTAGGTCCGGTAGAAGACTTCTCCAACTTTGTCAATGCCGTAATCGACGAAGCATCCTACAACAACTTAGTGTCATATATCGACAATGCAAAAAAAGATAAAAATGTAGAAATTATTTACGGAGGAACATACGATAACTCAAAAGGATATTTCATTGATCCTACCGTTCTGCTGACTACCGACCCGCATTATGTAACTATGGAAGAAGAATTGTTTGGTCCTGTATTGACAATTTATATCTATGACGATAAAGACTTTGATTCAATGTTTGAACTTATAGATAAAACCTCAATATACGGATTAACCGGTTCTATATTTGCCAAACACAGAGAAGTAATTGAAAAAGCCACGCATAAATTACGACATACAGCCGGCAACTTCTATATCAACGACAAACCCACCGGAGCTGTTGTTAATCAACAACCCTTCGGAGGGGCAAGAGGTTCCGGAACCAACGATAAAGCCGGTTCATACTTAAACCTCATAAGATGGATATCACCCAGAACAATAAAAGAAACATTTGTATCTCCCGAATCATATAAATATCCGTTCTTAGGAAATAAATAATTTTTTGATAAGTCAAAAATATTCACAGAAAACCCAAATTATGTATTGAATTTTAAGCATTAAAAAACTTATTTTTCAATACATAATAAGGGTTAAACAAAAACAACAAATTATGTTAAATAATGCAGAAAAAACAAAGGAAATAAAAGACCTTTTAAACCGTTTAGGCATTTCCGAAATTAATTCGGGAGTTACTACCGGCACAAAAGTTCTTGATGCAAATGGAGCAACAACAAGCTCAACAACTCCCATTACCGGAGAAGAAATTGCAAAAGTAAAAAATGCTTCCATAGACGATTACGAAAAAATCGTTAAAACAGCAGAAAAAGCCTTTAAAGAATGGCGAAGAGTGCCCGCCCCCGAAAGAGGTGAAATCGTAAGACAAATGGGTTTGGCACTTAGAGAAGCAAAAGAAGACTTAGGAAAACTTGTAAGCCTCGAAATGGGTAAAATCTACCAAGAAGGTTTGGGCGAAGTTCAAGAGATGATAGATATTTGCGATTTTGCCGTAGGACAATCCAGATTGCTCAACGGTTTCACAATGCACTCGGAACGAAGAAACCACAGAATGTATGACCAATATCATCCCATAGGTTTAGTAGGCATCATCTCATCGTTCAACTTCCCTGTTGCCGTTTGGGCATGGAACACAATGTTGGCAGCCATTGCCGGTGATGTGGTAATCTGGAAACCGAGTTCAAAAACTCCGCTTACGGCAATTGCAACCATGAACATCATTCGCAAAGTCCTCAAAGAAAATAATATCCCCGAAGGAGTATTCAGCTTGATTATCGCAAAATCATCTGTATTAGGCGATAACTTTCTTGAAGATAGAAGAATTAAGCTATTCTCCGTTACCGGTTCAACAGCTGTAGGACAAAGAGTCGGCAGAATTGTAGGCAACCGATTGGGAAAAACAATTTTAGAACTTGGCGGAAACAATGCCGTTATTCTTTCGCAACATGCCGATTTGGATATGGCTATTCCGTCTATTGTTTTCGGAGCAGTAGGAACCGCCGGACAACGCTGTACATCAACACGCCGTGTGATTATCCACGAAAGCAAATACGAAGAAGTTAAAACACGATTGCTCAATGCCTACAAAGTAGTATCCGAAAAAATAGGCAATCCTTTATGCGAAAAAACGCTTATAGGACCTTTGATTGACGAACATTCAGTAGCGGCATTTACCGCTGCCGTTGAGAAAGTACAAAAAGAAGGCGGAAAAGTTTTATTCGGCGGTGAAGTCTTATCCGGCAAAGGATTTGAATCCGGCAATTATGTCGTTCCTTGTATTGCAGAAGCTGAAAACAGCTACGAAATTGTACAAGAAGAAACTTTTGCTCCAATTGTTTATTTAATCAAATACAAAACATTTGATGAAGCGCTTGAACTCAACAATGATGTTCCGCAAGGTTTATCATCATCGCTCTTCTCATTAAATATGAGAGAAGCAGAACAGTTCTTGAGTGAGTTTGGTTCGGATTGCGGAATTGCAAATGTAAACAGCGGCACTTCCGGCGCAGAAATAGGCGGTGCTTTCGGTGGTGAAAAAGACACCGGCGGCGGACGAGAATCCGGCTCCGATGCTTGGAAATCATACATGCGCAGACAAACCAACACCATTAATTACGGTGAAGAATTGCCCCTTGCACAAGGAATTAAATTTGATTTCTAAGAGAATATATCTTTAAAACAAAAGGAGGCAGTAAGATAACTGCCTCCTTTTGTTTTATACGGGGTTCTTTCCTTATTACTATTTATTGTTTACAAATAATCGTCAAAATATCGCGTTACTTTTTTCATTAAATGCAAACGTGTTTTACCTCTCATATTATGTTCGCTTTCCGGATATAAAAAATAATCAATATCAGTTTGCGCTTTAATACAAGAACGAATAAAATCTAAACTGTTTTGCGGCACCACAACCGGGTCAACATAACCGTGTATCATTAATAATCTGCCTTTTAAATCTTCGGCTTTGCCAAGCAAACTTGTTTTTTTATAACCCTCCGGATTTTCTTGCGGAGTGTCCATATAGCGTTCGCCATACATAACTTCATAGTATTTCCAGTCAATTACCGGTCCGCCGGCAACGGCAACTTTAAAAGTTTCGGGAAAATTCGTGATTAAAGAGGTCGTCATAAATCCGCCGTAGCTCCACCCGTGCACACCAATGCGCTCCGTATCGACATAGGCTTTGCTTTTAAGAAACTCAATCCCTTTCATTTGGTCTTTCATTTCTTCTTGTCCGCATTGTCGATGAATGATACTTTCAAAATCAAAGCCTCTGTTAGCCGAACCTCTGTTGTCTATCGTAAACATAATATAGCCTTTTTGCGCCATGAAGAAATTCCACAAGCGAGCACCGCCCAATCGAGAATTTGTAACCAATTGCGCATGCGGACCTCCGTACACATATACCACAACCGGATATTTTTTCTTCGGGTCAAAACCCGGCGGTGTTATCAATCGATAGTACAAATCCGTTTTTCCGTCGGCAGCTTTAATTGTCCCAATAGTCATTTTTCCTAAATCATACGCATTTAAAGGTTCGTCAGCCTCCAATATTTTCACAAGCAATTTTCCTTTTTTATCGGAAATTTGACTATTATAAGCAACTTCGGTACTCGAATAACTGTCGAACAAGTAATTTTTCGAGTTTGACAAAACAACGGAATGTGTCCCCGCATTATGAGTTAGCTGTTGTTTCGTTCCTTTTTTTAAATCTTGCGAATAAAAATGCACTTCAATCGGGCTTTCTTCGGCAGAAGCATAATATATTTTTGTGCCGGCATCATTAAAGCCTTTAAAATCTAAAATATCCCATTTCCCTTTTGTAACTTGCTTAATAAGTTTTCCTTCAGAAGTATATAAATAAAGATGTTTATAACCGTCTCTTTCACTGAAACATAAAAACTTGTCATTTGTTCCGGGAATAAAAAACAAAGGATTTTCCGGTTCTACATAACGCTTATTCTTTTCTTCAAACAAGGTTTTTATAAATGCTCCGTCAGCAGCATTATATTTATTCAGTTTAAGATGATTTTGTCCTCGATTTAATACACCTATATAAATATACTTATTATCGGGGCTCCATGTTATACTTGTGAGATACCGTTCTTTTGTGAAATCCGACACGGCACAAAAAACTGTTTTTTTTGTCTTTAAATTATATATGCCCAAACGCACTTCCTCGCTTTTTTCTCCGGTCATGGGATATTTTAAATTTTTCAAACTTGCAATGCGACTTGCCACATCCACAAGCGGATAATCGGCAACCATACGTTCATCTTTTCGATAAAATGCAAGCGATGTTCCGTCGGGCGACCAAAAAATACCTTTGTCAATGCCAAACTCTTGCCGATGAACATAGGAACTGCCGTTTACAATTCCGGCATCTTCATCAAAAGTTATTTGATGCGTATTTGATTTATCATCAACCCAATACAGGTTATTTTTTAAGGTATAAGCAATACGCTTTGCATTATCGGAAACAGCAACATTTTCGGCATCTTTCGGCAAATGTATTTTTGTTTCAATTTTTTTTGATTTAAGATTATATATGTAATAATTTCCTTCGGCTTTAAATTCTAAGTGGTCTTTATCTTTCCAAGCATAGTCCCAAAAAGGAAAATATTTGAGCGCAGAATCGCCGACTTCCGTCAAGGCTTTGTTCAGTTCGCTTATTTCACAAATAATTTTTAGGTCTTTTCCTTTTTTATTCATCAAACGAATCTCTTTGTAATCGGTAACATAAGTGAAATCATCATCGGAATATGCTTGAACACCTTTAACAGTTTCCGGATATAAATTGCGCCATTGGTTAATTACGGCATCTTCAATGCTTAATTCTTTCTTTTGTGCGTTTGCATGAAGCGAAATAATGACAAGTACAATGATAGATAAGTATATTCTTTTCATGGGTTTAATATTTTTGTTGATGATAAAATATCTAAAATTCTTCAAACCTTATTAACTTTAACGGATTAAGTATATATGTCTGCGGCAGTTTTGAAACATAAAACTTCAAAGCCCGCAACGCCGTGAGCCGGATTTCTTATATTTTGCAAATTTAATCTTTTTCGGCAAAATCCGATAAATATGGCGGAAGAAATGCGTAAACGCTTAACCCGCATTATTATCTTCGATGCTACCTCGTGGTCATCAAGTCTTCGTAGTGAGGGCTGCATATACAATAAAATAAGTGATAAGTCAATTTAGGCATATCCTTTGATATGGTGAATGAGGCTTATCAAACGAAGTGTCTTATTTTGAAGTAGATGCTGATAGTAATAGAACTACTTGGTGAATAATTCCATCTAACTAAATTTGTAGTATATTGTTATACAACATTTTGGCGTTTTTGCATCTGCATTTGCGACTGTAAAGTTAGATTCTTGGTTTTACTTTTGCAAAAGTCTCGAAAGGCGGGCTAATTTATCTAAGTATAATGCTCTGTTTATCATTTATTTTTTCTGCAAAAATAATTCTTATTGACGAAAAATGCAAACCTTGAAAAGTTTCGTCAATAAGCATCTATTTTGTATTATCCGAAGTCTTAACAAAAGTACTAAATTACCCGGAAAGTAGAAATAATTAATTAATCAATTGGCAATCAAATAATTTTTTTGCTGGCACCGGTTATTCTTTTATCAGTCGTCTTTCTCTTAATTTATATTTACTTGACTTCTTATCTAACTTTACTAATTCTGATCTACCCGTACTCCCATTGAAGTCAGTAGTTAATAATGTCAGATCTAAAAAACTCGAATTCATAGAATTAATTTTGAATACGACTGTTCTATTTTCAACTATTACATAGTTCACGAGTTTCACCTTATAATCAAAAAAATCAGAATACTCTATAGTACAGTTGCCATACCCAACTAATGATATATTAATCTTGTCTGCACTTTTATTTCTTTCTATAAACGCATAGCCTTTCTTATCGGTTGATATACCTGACAAAAACTTCCCTTTACTATCTGTCAAGGAGATATTAACTCCGAATATCGCATTGTTTTCCATGTCAAGAACTGTGAAATCAATTAATTTATCTTTGCTTTTAATCTTCTCGATATGAGAATCAGCCCCTTTAAAATCAAGTGTTTCGATTAACAAAAAACCATCAGTTATTTTATAAAGCCCATTACCACATAAATCAACTACTAATCCTCCATTATTGCAGACTTTAAAATTAACGGAATCATGTTTAAATTCTATAAAATCCGATTCATCACAAAACTTTCCGTTTAAATTTTGACTAAAAACATCAATAGAAAATGTCAATGTGATAATTATTACTACTATTAGTCTCATGGTGTTTATTTTAATTGGATACAACGCTCTTGGGCTATGTCGTGAGCATTTGTTTTGCAAATGCGGGTTAAAGAAACATGCCCTAAACAAAAGTACAAAATTTCCCGGAATGCAGAAACAATGAGCCCCAAAAGAGAAAAAATAAGATAAACAACCGACTTTCTATATTTATCAAAACTTACTCAATAAGTAAAATCAATTAATTGATAATCAAATGAAGTCTTGTATTGTGCTTAGTTAATTATTGATTTTCATTATCAAGATTATCAATTAATTTGTCAAAATCAGACTGAAATAATCTGTCTTGAACAATTCTGTATTTCTCAAATTCGCTCTCGGCAAAAGATTTTGCAATGGCATGACTTACTTTTCCGGAGTTTGTCAAAATTTCTTTTTCGTTAAACTGTAAAAAAGCATTTAGTTTTACCGACCAATCCTCCATTGACATAGGAATATTTTTTTCTGCTTGTGTTTCTGCATAATCTAAATACATTGTTACAAACCTGTCTAATGATTTTATTTCATTCTTATTCAAATAGTTCTTTGCTATTGAAACATCTGTTTTTATAATCTTACCATCCGGAGCATTTTTCCAACTATTTAAGCCCATATAGTCTTTTTCACTGTCAGCTCGTTTCATAATCAACTCTGCCGCTGTATTTCCGTGAATTGCAAAGTGAAGCTTATTTTGAACAGTTGCAAAGAAATTTCGTGTTGTTGGACTATCAATATTGTAATCAAACGCTGTCGAATATATATCTGTTATTTTTTGATAAAATTTTCTCTC
>PDWJ01010172.1_pt1 | contig 10606 bp, 10 predicted proteins | sample 1430881 | NCBI WGS metagenome assembly PDWJ01 (sample SAMN01162460, study PRJNA174530) | Oral metagenome, whole genome shotgun sequencing project. | biome: Marine environment; feature: Marine mammal; material: Swab sample of the gingival sulcus; isolation source: swab sample of gingival sulcus... | reverse complement strand
GAAGCACTGGCGCTGGAGCACAAGCCGAAGATGATTGTCGGCGGCTTCTCTGCCTATTCACAAGTGGTGGACTGGCAGCGCATGCGCGCGATTGCCGACAAGATTGGCGCTTATTTGTTCTGTGATATTGCCCACGTTGCCGGTCTGGTTGCGGCGGGTCTGTACCCCTCGCCGGTCGGCATTGCCGATATTGTCACCACCACCACCCACAAGACCCTGCGCGGCCCGCGTGGTGGCTTGATTCTGGCCAATGACAATGAAGAAATTAACAAGAAGCTGAACTTCTGGGTATTCCCCGGTTTGCAGGGCGGCCCGTTGATGCATGTAATTGCTGCCAAGGCTGTTGCCTTCAAGGAAGCCTTGCAGCCCGAGTACAAGGACTACCAGGCGCAAGTGGTTAAAAACGCCAAGGCCATGGCCGAGGGCATGCTGGCGCGCGGTTATAAAATTGTCTCTGGCGGCACGGAAAATCACCTGATGCTGGTCGACCTGATTGACAAGGGCATCACCGGCAAGGCCGCCGATGCCGCGCTGGGCGCAGCGAATATCACCGTCAACAAAAACGCCGTGCCGAATGACCCGCAGTCGCCCTTTGTCACCAGCGGTATCCGCGTTGGCACCCCGGCAATTACCGCGCGCGGCTTTAAGGAAGACGAAGTGCGCCAGCTCACCGGCTGGATGTGCGATGTGATGGACGATGTCGACAACACCGCCGTGCAGGCCGAGGTCAAGCAGAAAGTCCTCGCGCTGTGCGCGCGCTTCCCGGTGTATGCCGAGCAGTAGTGCTTGAAACCAGCACGCCAGGGATGGCGGTTGGTATACCTGAAGGCTGTACTGGGTAGTAAATATGCCTGCCATCTGCGCCGCAAGGGTTTATGATGGCGGCTTTGTTGCAGAGGCATTGGGCATGAGCCGAGTTCGAGTAAAAATTTGCGGGATTACCCGCTTGCAGGATGCGCAGCAGGCAGTTGCGCTGGGTGTGGATGCGCTGGGCTTTGTGTTCTACCCTGCCAGCCCGCGCTATATCACTCCCGCCGATGCGCAAAAAATTATCGAGCAATTACCCGCCTTTGTCAGCGTTGTCGGCCTGTTTATGGATGCCGACAAGGCCTTTGTCGATGACGCGCTGCACACAGCGGCGCTGGACATGCTGCAATTCCACGGCCAGGAGACGCCTGAATTTTGCCGCCAGTTTGCCAGGTCCTATATCAAGGCCGTGCCGATGAACGAGGCGATGGATGTCTCCGCTTACTGCGCCCGCTTTGCCGATAGCCGCGGGGTGCTGCTGGACAGCACACAGTTTGGCGTGGCCGGTGGCACTGGCGAGACCTTCGACTGGAACAAAATCCCCACGCTGGCGCAGCCTGTGATTATGGCCGGTGGCATACGCGCCGCCAATCTGCGGCAGGCGGTGGTCGAGTCGGGCTGTTACGCGGTGGATGTGAGCAGTGGCGTTGAAGTGGCACCGGGGAAAAAGGATGCGTTCAAGTTACAGCAGTTGTTTGCCGCGCTGGATTAAGGAAGTGCTGAACAAGTGCTTCCACAGACTATCCGCATTGCTAAGTTATTGAGTTTCCTCCCTCACCCCAACCCTCTCGCCTCTGGTGTCCTACTTCGGTCTACCTCCTGCATCCATGCAGTCGTCCCAGAGGGAGAGGGGCTTGATCGGATGCGGATAGTCCAGACAGGAGCATCCGGCGGTTTTGCGTTACAATAAGCGGCATTAATCGAGATACCAGGCAGAGAGTACGATGAGCAAGATAGATTATTCAGCCTTTCCCGACCCGCGCGGGCGGTTTGGTGATTACGGTGGCCGCTTTGTTGCGGAAACCCTGATGGAGGCGCTGGACGAGCTGACCCAGGCCTACGAGCACTACCGCAAGGACCCGACGTTTATTGCCGAGCTGGAAGCGGATTTGCAGCACTATGTCGGCCGACAAAGCCCGCTGTACCACGCCAGGCGCTGGTCGGAGGAGCTTGGCGGTGCGCAGATATATCTCAAGCGCGAGGATTTGAACCACACCGGCGCGCACAAAATTAACCACGCCATTGGTCAGGGCTTGCTTGCCAAGCGCATGGGCAAAACGCGGATTATCGCCGAGACCGGCGCCGGTCAGCACGGGGTAGCCACGGCGACCGTGGCGGCACGGATGGGGCTGGAGTGCGTAGTGTATATGGGCGCGGAGGACATTCAGCGCCAGGCGCCGAATGTGTTCCGCATGCGCCTGCTCGGTGCCGAGGTAGTCCCCGTGACCTCTGGCTCGCAAACCCTCAAGGATGCCCTGAATGAAGCCATGCGCGACTGGGTGGCGAATATCGACAATACCTTTTATATCATCGGCACGGTGGCCGGGCCGCATCCCTATCCGCAGATGGTGCGCGATTTTCAGGCGGTGATTGGTCACGAGGCGCGCGAGCAGGTGCAGGCGCAAGCCGGCAAGCTGCCCGATGCGCTGGTCGCCTGCGTCGGCGGCGGCTCCAATGCGATGGGGCTGTTCTATGCCTTTTTGAACGATGACGATGTCGCCATCTACGGTGAGACGCACTCGATCTCGGCGGGGCTGGATTATCCCGGGGTTGGCCCCGAGCACGCCTGGCTCAAGGACATTGGCCGCGTCCAATACGTCAGCATCACCGACACCGAGGCGATGGACGGTTTTCACACCATGACCCGCGTCGAGGGCATTATTCCCGCTCTGGAGTCCAGCCATGCGATTGCCTATGTGAAAAAGCTGGCACCGAGCCTGAGCAAGGATCAGGTGATTGTCATGAGCCTGTCCGGGCGTGGCGATAAAGACATCAATACCATAGCAGCGCGTGAGGGCATAAGCCTGTGAGCATGATTAGAGAAAGTTTTATGCGCATGAAAGTGCGCGGCAAGAAAGCACTGGTGGCCTATATCACCGCCGGTGACAGCACCCCGGATTTAACCGTGCCGATGATGCACGCCCTAGTCGAGTCGGGCGCGGATATTATCGAGCTGGGCGTGCCGTTCTCCGACCCGATGGCCGATGGCCCGGCGATTCAGCTGGCCTGCGAGCGCGCCCTGGCGCACCGCACCAGCCTGTCCGATGTGCTGGATATGGTCGCAGAGTTTCGCCAGCGCAACACCACCACGCCCGTGGTGCTGATGGGCTATCTGAACCCGATTGAAGTGATGGGCTATGCCACCTTTGCCCGGCGCGCAGCCGAGGTGGGCGTGGATGGCGTGTTGACCGTGGACATGCCGCCGGAGGAGTCCGAGCGCCTGACCGAACAGCTCAAGCCCCACGGCATCGACCCGATCTTCCTGCTGGCGCCGACCAGCACGGCAGAGCGCATCCAGTCGATTACCGCTGTGGCCAGCGGCTTTGTCTACTATGTTTCGCTCAAGGGCGTTACCGGCTCGGCGGCGCTGGATGTCGAATCGGTCAAGACCAAGCTGGCGGAGATTCGCCAGTACACCGCCTTGCCGCTGGGCGTGGGTTTTGGCAGTCGAGATGCCGCGACCGCGAAGGCGATGGCGGCCATCGGCGATGCGGTGATTATCGGCAGTGCGATTGTCAGCCTGATTGGCGATAATGCGGATAGGCCAGAACAGGCCATTGAGAAGGTATCCGCATTGGTTGGTGAAATTCGCCAGGCGATTGATTAAAGGAAGCAGCAGCCCATGTCCAAGCACAGCTGGTACGAGAGCTTAATGCCCGCCAAAGTCGGCGGCAACAAATCCCGCGGCGCGGTGCCCGAAGGTGTCTGGGTGCAGTGCAATCAGTGCAAAACCACCCTGTACCGCGAGGAGCTGGAAAAGGCACTGATGGTCTGTCCCAAGTGCGAGCACCACCACCGCATCAACGCTCGCCAGCGCCTGGCGCTGTTTCTCGATGCCGGTCATCAGGAAGAGCTGGGCGAGAGCCTCAAGCCCAGAGATTTTCTCAAGTTCAAGGACAGCCGCCGCTACAAGGAGCGCCTGCACAGCCTGCAAAAGCAAACCGGCGAAAGCGATGCCCTGGTCGCGATCAAGGGCGAGCTACAGCACTGCCCGGTGGTTGCCACCGCCTTTGAATACGATTTTATCGGCGGCTCCATGGGTGCGGTGGTCGGCGAGCGTTTTGTTCTCGCCGCCGAGTGCGCCCTGGCCGAGCGCCGCCCGCTGATTAACTTCGCCGCCAGCGGCGGCGCTCGCATGCAGGAGGGGCTGACCTCGCTGATGCAAATGGGCAAAACCAGCGCGGCACTGGCGCGGCTCAGTCAGGCCGGCGTGCCCTTTATCTCCGTGCTCACCGACCCGACCATGGGCGGCGTATCCGCCAGTCTGGCCATGCTCGGCGACATCAACATTGCCGAGCCGGGTGCGCTGATTGGCTTTGCCGGCCCCCGGGTGATTCAGCAGACCGTGCGCGAGACTTTGCCCGAGGGCTTTCAGCGCGCCGAGTTTCTGCTTGAGCACGGCGCGCTGGATCAGGTTATCCACCGCGCCGAGCTGCGCGAGCGCATTGCCAATATGCTCGCCATCCTCCTCAAGCGCAGTTAATCCAACGGCTCGACAAGCCTGATACCTTACGCCGTGACCCGCCGCTATGGATAAACCCCGCTACACCTGCTTGCGCGACTGGCTGCACTGGCAGGAATCTCTGCACGGCCAGGAAATCGACCTCGGCCTGGCGCGCATTCGCCAGGTTTATCAGCGTATGCGGATAGGCTGGCAGCAGACCCGGTTTATCACCGTTGGCGGCACCAATGGCAAGGGTTCCTGCATTGCCTTTCTGAATGAAATTTATCAAGGCGCAGGCTACCGGGTAGGGCGTTTTACCTCGCCGCACTTTCTGCGCTACAACGAGCGCATTCAAATCGACTCCCGCCCGGTTGACGATGCCAGCCTGTGCGCCGCCTTTGCCGCGATTGACGCGGCGCGTGGCGATATCAGCCTGACCTATTTTGAATTCTCCACCCTCGCTGCGCTGTGGCTTTTTGCCCGTGAGCGCGTCGCTGTGGCGCTGCTGGAAGTCGGCCTGGGCGGGCGGCTGGATGCGAGCAATCTGCTCGCTGCCGACTGCGCCATTGTCACCTCAATCGGCATCGACCACCGCGACTGGCTGGGCGATAGCCGCGAGCAGATTGGCTATGAGAAGGCGGGGATTTACCGCAGTGGCAAGCCGGCGATTTGTGGCGACGAGGCCATACCCGCCAGCGTAAAACAGCACGCCAGCGAGATTGGCGCACTGTGGTATGGGCGCGGCGAGCAGTTTGAAGTGCAGCGCGGCGAGACTGACTGGGCCTTGCACTACGCCGGGCAGTGCATTGACGAGCTGCCCTGGCCGCAGATGCGCGCCCCGGTGCAGCTCAACAATGCCGCCTGCGCGGTGCTCGCGGTGCAGCTGCTGGCGGAGGATTTGCCGGTGGAGAAAACGGCCTTGCAGCAGGGTATCCGCATGGCGCAGCTGCCGGGGCGCATGCAGCGCTGGCAGTACGCGCCGGAGGTAATCCTGGATGTCGCCCACAATGAAGATGCCGCCAAGGCCGTGGTGCAGGCGCTGCAAGGACAGCCGCTGCACCTGCTGCTGGGCATGCTGCGCGACAAGGAAGTGCAGGCCACGGTTGCGGCACTGGCGGCGCTGACACCGCTGTGCTGGCACCTGGCCGCGCCCGACTCGCCGCGGGCGCTGGATGCGGATAGTCTGCAAACGCAGGTCTTGCAGCTGCAGCCTGCGGCGCAAACCCGCGTCTATGCGGATGTCCGCCAGGCTTACCGTGCGGCGCGGGCGGCAGCGGGCAGCGCGGGCAGGGTGCTGGTCGTTGGCTCGTTTTTTACTGTCGCCGAGGTGATGGGGGCGGTATAATGCAGTTCGCGATTTGGCTATTAGTGATTTTTGGTGGACGAAGCTCTTAAACAACGCCTGGTAGGGGCTTCTGTGCTGGTCGTACTGGCGGTGATTTTTTTGCCCCTGCTGTTTGATGGCAGCGGCATGAGTCGCCCCCGTCAGGCCATCAGCCTGGACTTGCCCGAGATGAGGCAGGAAAACACTGTCACCATTACCCTCAAGCCACAGTCACCCCGCGCCAATGCAGCGCCGGTTCAGGCTCAGGATCGAGTTCAAGCGCTCGCTACAACAGCGGCAAAACCACCGCCTGCCAGACTATCCGCATCAAAACCAGCGGCAAAACCAGCTCCGCAAGCAGCTCTGAAACCGGCTCTGAAACCGGCACCCAAGCCAAAACCCCCGGCAGCAGCAAAAGCCGCTCCCGCCGCTCCCGCCGCTACGCAGTGGGTTGTGCAGCTGGGCAGCTTTAGCCGCCGCGCCAATGCGCGGGCGCTGCGCGACCAGCTGATTCACAAGGGCTACAAGAGCTTTGTCGAAGTCAGCGGGCTGGGCGACAAGCAGGTTTTCCGCGTGCGCGTGGGGCCGGAGCGCACGCGCGCACGCGCCGAGGCCATCCGCAGCAAACTTCAACAACAAGGCCAGCACAAGGGGCTGGTGATGGCCTACCCCTGACAGGTGACAAGATGCATTGGGTTGATATTACAATACTGTTGATTTTACTGCTCTCCACCCTGGTTGCGATACTGCGCGGCTTTGTCAAGGAGGCGATTGCCCTGGTCAGCTGGGTGGCCGCCTTTGTTATCGCCCTGAGCCTGTCGCCCAAGCTCGCGCCGCTGTTGCCCGAGGCAATTAGCGCACCGCTGCTGCGGCAGGGAGTTGCCTGGTTTGTGCTGTTTGCCGCCACCATGCTGGTTGGCGGCCTGGTCAAGTTTATTCTCGGCTCACTGGTGGAGAAAACCGGCTTGAGCGGCACCGACCGCGCGCTCGGCGCACTGTTTGGCCTTGGTCGTGGCGTGGTGATTATCTGCGCCCTGATACTGCTGGCCGCGTATATGGAACTGCCGAAAACAAACTGGTGGCAGCAGCCCAAACTGCTGCCGCATTTTCAAGCCTTGACCGAGTGGACGCTACAGCTGATACCTAACAGCTACACCGCCGGGTTCGACTTTTCAACTATTCAATCCAGCGCTGCCGGTGGGCAGCTGATGCGGAAAACCTGAGGTATATGATATGTGTGGCGTAGTGGGTGTTTACGGCTTAAGCCCGGTTAATCGATTGCTTTATGACAGCCTGATTTTGTTGCAACACCGTGGCCAGGATGCGGCGGGGATTATGACCTGTGACGAGACCGGGCGGCTGTTCTTGCGCAAGTCCAACGGCCTGGTGCGCGATGCCTTTCAGACCCGCCACATGCTGCGCCTGCAGGGCAATATGGGCATAGGTCATGTGCGCTATCCGACCGCGGGCTGTTCGTCCAGCGTTGAGGCGCAGCCCTTTTATGTCAACTCGCCGTTTGGCATTGCCCTGGGGCACAATGGCAATGTCACCAATGCGGATGAGCTGAAACAGAACCTGTTTGAAGAAGACCGCCGGCATATCAACACCTCGTCCGATTCCGAAGTGTTGCTGAATGTCTTTGCCCACGAGTTGCAGCGCTACTCCACCGGCAAGCTGATGGATGAAGATATTTTCTATGCGGTGGCGAATCTGTTCCGCCGCGTCAAGGGCGGCTACGCGGTGGTGGCGATGATTGCCGGGCGCGGTATTGTCGCCTTCCGCGACCCTCACGGCATTCGCCCGCTGGTCTACGGCCAGCGCGAGACCGAATCCGGCACCGAGTATATGGTGGCCTCGGAGAGCGTCGCGCTGGAGGCCAACGGCTTTACCCTGGTGCGCGATATTGAGCCTGGCGAGGTCGTGTTTATCGACCACCAGGGGCAGCTGTCCACGCGCGTGTGCGCCGAGCAGACCCGCAAGTCAGTGTGTATTTTTGAGTATGTGTACTTTGCCCGCCCCGACAGCATTGTCGATGATGTCTCGGTGTACAAGTCGCGTATGCGCATGGGCGTGAAGCTGGCGGAGAAAATCCAGCGCGAGTGGGCGGATCACGATATTGATGTGGTGATTCCGATTCCCGACACCAGCCGCACCTCGGCGGCAGAGCTGGCGCAGGTATTGGGAGTCAAGTACCGCGAGGGCTTTATCAAAAACCGCTATATCGGGCGCACCTTTATTATGCCGGGGCAGAGCGAGCGGAAAAAATCCGTGCGGCAAAAGCTCAACCCCATCTCGCTGGAGTTTAAGGACAAAAACGTCCTGCTCGTCGATGACTCGATTGTGCGCGGCACCACCTCCCGGCAGATTATTCAAATGGCGCGCGAAGCGGGTGCCAAGCGGGTCTATATGGCCTCGGCGGCACCGCCGGTGCGCTACCCCAATGTCTACGGTATCGACATGCCCTCGGCCAGCGAGTTTGTCGCCCACAACCGCACCGAGGAAGAGATTGGCCGGGAAATCGGTGCTGACCGAATTTTCTATCAGGCGCTGGATGACTTGATTGAAGCGGTGCGCCTGGGCAATCCCAAGCTGACCGAGTTTGACTGCTCCTGTTTCAATGCGGTCTACCCCACATCTGATGTGGATGAGCAATACCTGGCAATGATTGACGACAAACGCAACGATGCGGCCAAGGCCGCCTCTGATGCGATTGATGTTGAGGACGTGGAGGCTTAGCCCGGATATTTCGCCAGTAAATGGAATTTTCGGGAAAAAGGACAAAGAAGGTTGTTCAAAATCATGAAAAGCGTAGCACTCGCTACGGTTTGAATGATTTTGGGCAAGATTCGCAGTCATTTTTTTCGAAAAACCATTTAGGCATAGTGCTTTGTAGATTTGCCTGTTTTGATATTTTACGCATAAGTCGCTGAATTTAATGAATGATTTGCTAATTCCTCGCCGTACTGGTGGAATCTCCGGGCCAATGTCGCCCGATGCCGCGCTGCTACAGACGGCAGCGAGCGGGGCAGGGCTATCGCCTGCCGCCAGCGCGCGCTGGCTGTGGGTGGATGTGGCGGAGCAGCGCTTGTACCTGATGCAGGGCGAGGAGTGCCTTGCTACATACCCCGTCTCCACCGCCCGCCTGGGCACGGGCAACCAGCAGCACAGCGAGCAAACCCCCACGGGGCTGCACTGCATCGCCGAGAAAATCGGCCAGGGCAGCGCCCCGGGTACGCGCTTTGAGGCGCGACAGGATACCGGCGAATGCGTACCGGTTGAACCGGCCGCGATCAGCACCGGGCGCGATTGCATTACCTCGCGGATACTCTGGCTGCGCGGCTTGCAGCCGGGCCAGCGCTATATCTATATCCACGGCACCCACGAAGAGGGGCTGCTCGGCCAGCCGGCATCCATCGGCTGTGTGCGCATGGCGAATCGGGACGTGATTGAACTGTTTGAACAGGTAAACGAAGGTGATTGGGTTTATATTCAAGGGTAAATTGTGGCCGTTGCTGCTGGTGAGTCTGTCGGCCTGTACGACAGCGCTGCCCGATGCCCCCCAGCTCCAGAGGTGGTGTCAGAATTGGCTCCAGAGACAGCGCCAGAAGCAGAGCAAGAAACGCCGCCAGCAGTGTCGCGCGCTGTGCCCATGCCACAGGTCAGCGTTACCTATACCACCTCTGCTGAAGCGCAGGCGCAGTTATTGCTTGCGCAGCAGCAGGCTGAGGCCGAGGCACTGGCCGCCAGGGCGCTCTGCGAGGAACTGGGCGAGCGGCTGGGTAGTGTGTCCGTGCAGGGTTGCTTGTCTCACCAGCTACAACACAGCGGTCAGCAATCGGTGCAGGGTCGCGCTTTGCTGTACAAGGACTATCTGCCCGCATCGGCCACTACGCCAAAAATTTTGCTGGTCGGCGGAGTTCACGGTGATGAATACTCCTCCTTCAGCCTGCTGTTCCGCTGGCTGGAGCGCCTCGACCAGCGCGAAGAGCATATGCGCCACTGGCGCTTGCTGCCGGCGGTCAATCCCGATGGCTTGCTCGGGCAGAGCCCGGCACAGCGCACCAATGCCAATGGCGTTGATATCAACCGCAACTTTGCCAGCAGTGACTGGGAGCACAAAGCCAAGGACTATTGGCGCAACAAAGCCGGCGCCGACCCGCGCCGCAATCCGGGGGAGTACGCCAGCAGCGAGCCGGAGACGCAGTGGCTGAGCGAGCTGGTAACACAGTGGCAGCCGGATGTGATTATCTCCGTGCACGCGCCCTATGGCATTCTCGACTTTGACTCGCCGCAGGCGGTACACGCCCACCTGTCGTGCACCACGGTGCCCTGCCAGACTATCCGCATAGAGGCACCTGACAAAATCGGCTTTTTGCACCTGGATACGCTCGGCACCTATCCCGGCTCACTGGGGCGCTTTGCCGCCCACAACCACCATATCCCCGTGCTGACCATGGAGCTGCCACACGCCGGGATTATGCCCAGCGAGGCGCAACTGGATGCCCTGTGGCAAGACCTGTCAAACTGGCTGGAAGAAAATCTGCCGTTGCAGGAAATTCAGGAAACCACCGCCGCAGATGGCGAGCAAATACAGGCGCTCAATGTCGAGAATTAGCGCACTTTGCCACAGTAAAATCCTTACTCAAACTTGCTTATGGAAGCTCTGAATAAGTCTGAGTGGAATTTTTGCTGAGGCAGAATTCGCTAATTCGAGGCGGAAAACGCAGGGATTAGCCAGCTATCGCCTACAGGACGTAGGCGAGGGGCGTGAGCAGGAGCGGAAGCTTTTCCAAGTTTTCCAACGAAGAAGT
>PDWJ01007697.1_pt1 | contig 10607 bp, 6 predicted proteins | sample 1430881 | NCBI WGS metagenome assembly PDWJ01 (sample SAMN01162460, study PRJNA174530) | Oral metagenome, whole genome shotgun sequencing project. | biome: Marine environment; feature: Marine mammal; material: Swab sample of the gingival sulcus; isolation source: swab sample of gingival sulcus... | reverse complement strand
GCTTTTGGTGTCGGGCATTCGGGGACTTCGATTTCAGCGGCTCTTGGAATGGCGGTTGCCCGTGATTTGGCAAAGCAAAACAATAAAATTGTGGCAGTTATCGGTGACGGTTCGATGACTTCGGGCGAGGCGTACGAGGGGCTGAATCAGGCAGGAGATTTGGACAGGGATATGATTGTGGTTTTGAATGATAACGAAATGTCGATTTCTCATAATGTCGGGGCGTTATCGTCATTTTTGAGCCGCAAACTTTCTATTCCCTGGGTTGTTCGTCTTAAAAAAGAAGTTGAGTTGCGGATTCGTAAAATTCCGAAAATCGGCGGCAATTTGGCAACTTATGCCAAAAAAGGCGAAGAATCATTAAAGGCACTTTTTACGCCGGGTATGCTGTTTGAGGCATTTAAATTTAATTATGTCGGTCCGATAAACGGGCATGACATTGATGAAATGGTTGATGTCTTTGAATTGGTGCGGGATTTGGAAGGCCCTGTTTTGGTGCATGTGTTGACACAAAAAGGCAAGGGCTATGAGCCTGCGGAGAAAAATCCGGTGCATTTTCACGGGGTCGGTTCTTTTGAGGAAAAAACAGGCGAAAGCGTGAAAAAATCCGCCGACACGCCGCAATCGTACACGGGTGTTTTCGGAAAAACCCTGTTGCGGCTCGGTGAGACAGACGACAAGGTTGTAACGATTACGGCGGCAATGCCCGAAGGTACGGGGCTGAATGCCTTTGGTGAGCGATTTCCCGAACGCTTTTATGATGTCGGGATTTGCGAGCAGCACGCCGTTACTTTTGCCGCAGGTCTTGCGATGCAGGGATTTCGTCCATTTGTGGCGATATATTCGACTTTTTTGCAACGCTCATACGACCAGATTGTTCACGATGTGTGTTTGCAAAATTTGCCTGTGGTATTTTGTCTGGATAGAGCCGGACTTGTTGGCGAAGACGGGGCGACACATCACGGAGTGTTTGATTTTTCTTATCTTCGCCATATTCCCAATATCTCCATTTTTGCTCCCAAAGATGAAAACGAGCTTGTGAATATGCTTTTGACCGCTCATTCTTTGAAAGGGCCTGTGGCAATTCGCTATCCTCGCGGAGCGGGTGTAGGCGTTGATTTTCAAAGCGAGCCGCAAATTTTACCCGTGAGTGGCGAAATGCTTAAAAAAGGCAGCGACGGTGTTATCGTCGCTGTTGGCAGCCGTGTTTATCCTGCTCTTGAAGCGGCGGAAAAATTACAGGAAAAGGGCAAAAGTGTAGCTGTTTATAATTGCCGTTTTGTAAAGCCTTTGCCGCAGGATTTGTGTGAGGTGGCAAAAAAGTTTGAACGAATCGTTTTTGTGGAAGAAAATGTTTTGGCAGGCGGTTTTTCTTCGGCTGTTTTGGAACAGTGGGCGGATAACGGACTTTTGCACGGACAGAAAATTAAGCGGCTGGGTATTGCCGATATGTTTATTGAACACGGTCGTCAAAATACTTTGCGGGAAATAGCTGGTATTCATTCAGGCAGTATCGAAGACGCTTTTTTGCAGCTTTGTGAAAAGTAGCGGTTTTTTATTTTCCGCGTAAATGCCGTTTGTCGCCGACTCGAACCGTTAATTTTATAGTGTCAAAATATTCCAAGACAGGAATGGCAAATTTGCGGCTTAGTCCCGTCAGCTCACGAAAATCAGCGGGAGTTAAGCCTTCGTTTTTTGCAAAAAAATCCCGAATTTGCTCGCTCAGTTCGTTTATCGCCTGCGTGGCAAAGAAAAATTCCGTATTTACTTTAACAAGTTCTCCTTGCCGAACCAAAATTTGTATGATTGGTATGAGTTCATTTGTGCCGACTTTAAGCTCTTCGGCAGCCTCTTTGAGTTTTGGCGGTTGGGTCGCAGCTTTTTTGTATAAGGCAATGATTTGTTCTTGCAGGGCTTTTTTGTCCGCACCGAGTGAAACGCTGTGTGTCGTAAGACAAAGGCTTTCGTCTTGCAGGCGGATTTTTTTTGTTTTTGTCAGCCGCTCCAAGATAAAATGAAAAAGTCGCGGCGAGAGCGATTTTCCCCAGCCCGATTCCAGTTCACTGCGGGAAATGCCCGATTTGAGCGGATTTTGGGCGTGAAAAGTTTCAAGCGTTTGTGTGAGCGAATTTGTCAGTTCTTCTATTTGTTTTGCCTCGACATAGAGTTTATCTTTTTTGCTCACACAAAAAATTTGCCCAAGGCTTGCAAGATTTTGTAGCAGTTTTTCAAGCTCCCCGTCTTCCATATCCGTTAAAAGACGAAGCTCGGAAAAAAGCCGTCCCTCTTTGCCGACAAGTTCAAGCTGTTTTAAGATAAGGTCTTTGGGTTCAGCCTGTAAAAGTTCACTAAGTATTTTGACCTGCGACGAAAAGCGTTTGATTGGTTTGGCTATCGGGTCAAGCACGATGCCGCCTGCCAGCGTTTGTAAGGGCGAAAATGCACGCACCAAAAAAGAATCGCCGTACACGCCGACCATTTCGGCAGGAAAACGAACCTGACAAACGCAGGTGTCGCCCGGTTCAAGGATTTCTCGGTCGAGCAGATAGAGCCTTGCCAAGATTTCTTTTGTGCCGTGATAAAAATGGATTTCCCTGCGGTGCTTTATGCCTTTTCGGGCAGACGGCAAACAGTGCAGCTGTAAATTCCAAATTGTTGACGGAAAAAGCGTTCCCGAATGGGCAAGAATTTGTCCCCGCTCTAAATCTTCCGTGCCAAATCCGCTCAGGTTGACCGCCGTTCTCAGTCCTGCTTTGGTTTGTTCGCATTGTGTGCCGTGAACTTGGAGCATGCGGACTTTTCCCGTTTCCTGTTTGGGATAAACCATAATTTCTTCGCCGACCTTGAGCTGACCGGAAAAACCCGTTCCCGTAACAACCGTACCGTGTCCGTGCATGGAAAAAACGCGGTCGATTGAAAGGCGGAACAGATCGGAGCGGCGTTTGGCAGAAAAGTTTTTTGCCATTTCGGCAATTTGCGTTCGCAGCGTATCAAGCCCCGCTCCTGTTTGGGCAGAAACGGGAATGATAGGAGCGTCTTCCAAAAAAGTGCCTTTGAGAGCGGTTTTCACATCTTCGCCTGCGAGTTCCAGCCAGTCGGGGTCGTCAATCATGTCGGTTTTGGTCAGGGCAACGATGCCTTTTTTCACGCCGAGCAGCGTGCAGATGTCGAGGTGTTCTCTTGTTTGCGGCATAACGCCTTCGTCCGCTGCCACAACCAGCAAAACCATATCGATGCCGACCGCACCGGCGACCATATTTTTTACAAATCGTTCATGACCGGGAACATCAATTACGCCGAGCCTGTTTCCGTCAATATCCAAAAAGGCAAAACCGAGTTCGATGGTTATGCCCCGTTTTTTTTCTTCACTCGTTCGGTCGCAGTCAATTCCGGTAAGGGCTTTTACCAGCGTGGTTTTCCCGTGGTCGATATGTCCGGCTGTTCCCAAAATAATCGGCATATTGATTTTCCTCAGTTATTAAAAAATGCCGTGTAGGCAAGGACTGTCGCGTAAATATCCGCCTTGCTTGTCAGCTCAAAGGGGCTGTGCATGGAAAGAACGCCCGGTCCGAAATCAATAATATCCATTCCGTAAATCGCCAAATGTTTGGCAACCGTTCCGCCGCCGCCGACATCGACCTTGCCGAGTTCTGCCATTTGCCACGGAATGTCCGCCGAGTCGAGAATGCCCCGAAACCACGCCACATATTCGGCATTTGCTTCGCTGGCGGAATATTTGCCGCGGTGTCCCGTAAATTTGCAAAATACAGGACCAAAACCCAAGAGCGAGGAATTGAGTTTGTCGTGCAGTTCTTGAAAATCGGGGTCAATCGGGGCGTGTACATCGGCAGAAACCGCTTTGGTAACCGCCATAACATGGCGAAACTGTGTTTTGGGTTCCCATGCCTCCAAAATATCTTCGAGCGTGTATTCAAAAAAACGCGATTGCGCACCTGTTGCTCCGTCCGAGCCGATTTCTTCTTTGTCCCAAAAAATGAGAATCTGGGTAAATTCGGGCTTTTCGGCACGGTACAGTGCTTCCAGTCCGGCAAAAACGCAGGCACGGTCGTCTTGTCCGTAGCCGCCAATCAGCGAGCCGTCGAGTCCGACCAAACGCGCTTTGCCTGCCGGAACAGCCTGCAACTCGGCACTGTACAGGTCGTTTTCTTCAATGTCGTAACGCTCTTTGAGGAGATTGAGGACTTTTGCCTTAATCCGTTTTTCTTCTTTTTCTTTCTTGCCGTCTTTGGGAGTCGGGGCGTGTCCGAGGGCAATATTTAATTTTTCTCCGTCAAAGGCTTCGCTCAATTTTTGCCCTGCCTGTTTGCTTGCAAGGTGCGGCAGCAAATCGGCAATAACAAAAACGGGGTCGTCAGCCTTTTCGCCGATATTGATATTGATTTTCGTGCCGTCGTTTTTGATGACAACGCCGTGCAGGGCAAGCGGTCTTGAAAGCCACTGGTACTTGCGAATGCCGCCGTAATAATGTGTTTTGGCAAGTCCGACCTCGCAGTCTTCGTAGAGCGGGTGTTGTTTTAAATCAAGACGCGGCGTATCGGCGTGTGCTCCGAGCAGGCGAAGCCCGTCTTTGAGCGGTCGTTTGCCTTTTCGGGCAAGTAAAACGGTTTTGCCCTGAAAAGAGCGGATAATCGCAGGTTTGCCAAAATCTTCGCCAAAACCGTGTTTTTTGGCATCTTTCATAACCCAGTCAACGGTTTCCCGTTCTGTTTTGCACTCGGATAAAAACTCAATATAGCGTTTGGTAATATCGTCCATTTCTTTGAGCCGCTTTTTGGAAAATCTGTCCCAGCAGCTTTTTTGTTCTTTGTTCATTATCTGTCCTTATTGTTATTGGTGAAAAGAAAGAGCCTTAGTCAAAATATCGCCTACCAGCGAAAAATCTTGCTCGTCAAGTGTGCGAACATCAAGGCAAAAGGCATCGTTTTCGATGCGTCCGATAAGAGCCGGCTCGGTTTGCAAAAGAGCCTGTTTGAGGTTTTCGGGGCTTATTTTGCTTTCAATCGAAAGCAGAGTTGTCGGCAAATTTTGTTCGGGAAAAGCACCGCCGCCGACTCTGGATTGCCCGTCTTGTAAGGTGATTTTGACTTGCTCGGAAAGTTTTTTTCGCAACATTGCGGCAAGTTTTTCTGCCTTGGGCGTGAGTTCTTCTTTGGTTGCCGTAATCATTTGCAGTGTCGGGATTTTTTGCCGAACGGTTTCGGGTTCGAGGTAGAGGCGAAGCGTTGCTTCCAAGGCGGCAAGCGTCATTTTGTCGATTCGCAGTGCGCGGTTGAGCGGATTTTCTTTTATGCGGTCAAGAAAGATTTTTTTGCCGATGATGATTCCTGCCTGTGGGCCTCCAAGCAGTTTATCGCCGCTGAAGCTGATAATGTCTGCCCCTGCTTTGACCACCTGTTGAACGGTCGGTTCGTGCATTTTTTGCCACGGAGAAAAATCAAAGAGGTTGCCGCTGCCTAAATCTTCGATTGTCGGCAAATTGTATTTTTTCCCAAGTGCCACCATTTCGGGCAGTTCGACCTCGCTTGTAAAGCCGATTATGCGGTAGTTTGAGGTGTGAACTCGCAAAAAAGCGGCGGTCGTGTCGTTGATTGCCTGTTCATAATCCGCAAGGTGTGTGCGGTTGGTCGCTCCGACTTCTCGCAAAATCGCACCGCTTCGGGTTATAATTTCGGGAATGCGAAACGAACCGCCGATTTCGACCAGCTGCCCTCTGGAAACGATGACTTCTTTGCCTTTGGCAAGCGTGTCGAGAATGAGCAAAACCGCGGCGGCGTTATTGTTGACGACCAAAGCCGCCTCCGCACCTGTAAGCAGCGTGAGCAGTTCTTCTATATGCGAGTAGCGGCTGCCGCGTTTTCCGCTTGCAAGGGAAAGTTCCAGATTGGAGTACGAGCAAAGTATCTGCTTGACGGCTTGCAGGGCTTCGGTCGCTAAAAGTGAACGCCCTAAATTTGTATGCACGACAACGCCCGTTGCATTGAGAACTTGACGAAAATGAGGACGGGAGGCGGCATTTACAAAGGCTGCGATTTTGGGAAACAGATTTTCCCATTCTAAATCGTTTTGTGAAAGCTCGCCCTTTTGGATTTGTTGCCTGCAAGTATTTAAAAAATCCGTAACCAGTTTGTGAAGCAGTTCTCTTGGTGTGGAGCCGTCGTTGAGGCGGGCAAGGATTTTATCAACCGAGGGCAGGTGTTGGTACAGATTCAATGGTATCTCCTGTTCGGGTTCAGTAAAAAGTTGGGGTACAGTGCGTAAAAATCTGCAAGAAGATATAACGAACCGCAGACAAGGACAATGCCGCTCTTGTGAGGAATTTTATTGAGAGCCTCGTCAATATTGGCGGTAATTTGCGTCGGCGTGTTTAAAGACAGTTCTTTAAATAAGTTTGCTAAAAATTGCGGTTCGGCTGCTCGCGGATTGTCTATAATTTTTGGTAAAAAAATCGGGCAGGAAAATTGTCCCAAGGGTTTTATAAGTTCTTTGATGTCTTTATCCGCCATACAGGAAAAAATAATGCTGCTTGGAATTATTTTTTGTTGTTTTAATTCTAAAATAAGTGTTTCCATTCCGCTTTGGTTGTGCGCTCCGTCCAGTAAAAACTGCGGATTGTCGCCCGCAAGCTGAAAGCGTCCGGGGTGAAAAGCCGTCCGAAGCCCATTTTGACAGGAAGCAGCGGAAATTGTGAGCGATTTTTCCCTGCAAAAAAAACTAAAGGCACGAAGAGCAAGTCCGGCGTTACAGGCTTGGAAATGCCCGTGCAGTCCAAGCTCGGCAAGCGGCATGGTAAGCTTTAAGTCGCTATCATTATATATGAGTTCTTTGTCGGTTAGCGAAAATCTTTCGTTTGCCCAAAAAAGTGTCGAGCCTGTTTTTTTTGCCCGACTTAAAAAAACGGTTTGTACTTCGGGAATTTGTTCGGCACTGAGAGCTATACCGCCACGCAAAACTCCGGCTTTATCTTCCGCTATGGCAGTAGGCGTTTTTCCAAGAGTTTCTTTGTGGTCAAGGCTTACCGGAGTTAAGACAGAAAGCGTGCTTTTAAGACAGCAAGTTGCGTCCCACGAGCCGCCAAGTCCTGCCTCGACAATGGCAACATCAACGCCGTAGTCAACAAAAGCCGCAGCGGCAAGCAGAGTCAGCCATTCAAAATAGGTTAGATTTTCCCGATTTGGAAAGTGAGCCGTTTGATTGGCAAGTTTTAGCCAGTCGGCTTCGCTCAGCATTTCGTCGTTTATTTTTAGCCGTTCTCTTGGAGTGAGAAAATGTGGCGAGGTAAAAAGCCCTGTTTTCAGTCCGTGTGAACGGGCGATTGATTCGAGAAAAACCGCTGTTGAGCCTTTGCCGTTTGTGCCGACGATGTGCAAAACAGGGATTTTTTTAAGAGGTTTTGCAAGCGGAGCAAGAGCGGATTGTATTCGCTCAAGCGTTAATTTCATATTAAAAAGTCCGAGCTTGTTTAAACGGGAAAGAAATTGTGAATATGTAGAAAAAATCGGGGTCATAATATGTTGCTAAAATCTTGTACAGGTTAAGAAAACTGTAATGTTTTATAGAAGAAAAGCGAGTTTTTGGCAATGGATAAAAAAATATGTAAAAAAAATGATTTTATGACTTTACTTTTTTTTATAAATAAATAAAATGCAGAAATTATACACTACATTTCTATACAATTTTATTTAGGAGGTTATAAGAAATGGAAGATTATCAAAGTCAGGCGTTTGAATTGGTTAAGGCTCAAGCCGGTGTACGGGAGATGAATGAAGAAGAAATGAAGTCTATGCTTCTTTCGCTGACAAATAGTTTGAAGGAAATTTCAGAGGGTGGTTGGGGCAGTCTTTGGTTGCCAAATCACTTGCCAGAGAAAGAAGAAAAAAGATGCAGGAAATGGAATTGTGGAAAAGAAGAAAAAAATAATTTCTTTTTTGTAAAAAAAATTCCAAATAAAAAGGAAGCAGCAAAGACTGCTTCCTTTTTTTGTATCCGAAAAAAAAGAAAAATACGGAAAATGCACAATAAATTGTAATATCTATAAACCGTATTTTGGAAAAAATATTTGAAATGCTTGGTTGTGAAAAAGAAAATTCGAGATTTTACTGTAAAAACGACTCGGAATTTTGTATGTCGAGTCGGCTCATTTTGAGGTAGAGTTCGCGACTGAGCCACGCATCGGTGGCGGCATATGCTATTTGTTTGGCTGTAAGAGTATCGTTTTCCCAGTTTGATTGTCTGGCATTTTTACTGATTCGTATGCCAAGCAGGGCGGCAGCAAGTGTTCGCAGTCCGTGATTTTTTAAGTGCAGTTTGTGGCTGATTTTTCCTAAATCAACAAATCCGTTTGCCGTAAACGGTGTAATGTTTTGCAGTTCCTGTATGTCGTAGGAAATTGCCACTCCTGCTTTGTGGATTTGTTCGTTTTCAAGCACTGCCAGCAGTTCTTCCGGTAGCCCCGTTTTTTTGAGTTGAAAAAGATAGACCGTCGTATCGGTCGCAAGCTGCAAAAGTGCCGGGCTGTATTTTTGTCCTTTGCGAAATGAGGGACGGGTTTCGGTGTCAAAGCCCAAAATGTGTTGCTCAAGAAGCTGCGTTGCAGCGGTTTTGGCATCATGCGGCGTGGATAAAACGATTGTCTTTCCCGAATATGCCCAAATTGGCAAGGCATTGATTTCGTCTTTTTCCATTTTGTGAAAAGTTGTCGGCATAAACAAAGTCCAAAAAAATGCCGAACAGGCAAAAACCGTTCGGCACTTGTTTTTTATTTTACAGTCCTTTTATTTCTGCATACCAGCCGCCGGCTTTTTCAAGCAAATCGTTGATGCGGTTGACCATTTCGTGCGGGTCAGCCAAATAGCCGTCCAGCAAAAGGGCAGATTCGTAAAGTTGTTTGGTTGCGGTTTCAATGTAGTTGTCGTTTTTGTCGGCGGCAAAGATTTTAATGAGATTTCTGGTGAGTCGGTGATTTTTGTTGACCTCAAAAATCTTGGCAGGCACGGAATTGTCCTTGTTAATCAGTTGCATCATTTTTTGCATTTGTGACGACATTCCCGTTTCGGGATTAACGAGACAGGACGGGCTTTGGTTGAGGCGTTTTGAGGCGCGAACTTCTGTTACTTTGTCGCCGAGAATTTCTTTCATTTTGGCAAGTAGTTCCGTAAAATGTGTAGAGTTTTCTTCGCTGAGTTCTTCTACTTTTTCTTTGTCTTCTTCGACTTCGGCAAATTTTTCCAAGTGTGTAATGTCCGCCTGTTCCGCTGCTTTAAAAGTAAAATCTTTGTAAGTTTGCAGGGATTCCAGAGCAAATTCGTCAATCGGTTCGTACAAATACAAAACCTCGATTCCTTTTTGCCGAAAAATTTCGAGGTGCGGATTGAGTGCGATTGCTTCGCGGCTCGGTCCCGAAATATAATAAATTTCTTTTTGGTCTTCTTTCGCCGCTGCGATGTAGGCATCAAGCGAGGTTAGAGTCTCGCGGTCATCTTTGGCTGAGGAATTGAAGCGAAGCAGCGAGGCATACGCGTCTTTGTTGGCGTAATCGTTGTAACCCATTTTGAAAATGCGGGCGTGGGCTTTCCAAAATTTTTCGTATTTTTCTTCGTCTTTGGACATCTCCTGCAATCTGGAAAGGATTTGTTTGGTGAGCGTGGCGGCGATTTTGCGAATAAGCAGGTTTTCTTGCAGGGCTTCGCGGGAAATGCTGAGCGGCAAATCTTCCGTATCCACAACTCCCGATACAAAACTCAAGTATTCGGGAATAAGGTCTTTGTTTTTGCTTTGAATAAGAACGCGGCGAACATACAAATCAAGCCCGTAGCGTTCTTTATCAAAGCCGAAAAGTCCGCTTTCGTGCGAGGGAATGAATGTAAGTGAAGAAAATTGTACAGGTGCATCGACTGCGGTGTGAATTGTCAGCATCGGATTTTCACTGTCATAGGTCATAAATTTGTAAAATTCGTTATACTGTTCTTCTTTGACAGAAAATTTTGGTTCACGCCACAATGCACTGATTGTATTTATTCTTTCGTCTTGGAGATAAATTGGAAAAGAAATAAAGTTTGAATGCTTTTTGATAATGGATTTTAGGCGGTCAACATCGGCATATTCCTTTGCATCGTCTTTGAGGTGAATATTGATTTGCGTTCCGCGCGGCGTGTCGGCAGTTCCTTCGTGCATTTCGTAGGTTCCCGTTCCGTCGGAAGTCCAGACAATGGCTTTTTCGTCGGGGCGAAAAGAGCGGGTGGAAATGACGACCTGCGAGGCGACCATAAAAACAGAATAAAATCCGACTCCGAAATGTCCGATGATTGAGGAACTGTTGTCTTTGTCGTTCATCGCCTGCTTGATAAATTCGGCGGAACCGGATTTGGCGATTGTGCCGATATTGTCAACCAGTTCGCTTTCGCTCATACCGATTCCGCTGTCGGCGATTGTTATAACATTTTTGTCTTTATCAACGGTTATGCGGATTTCGAGTTCTTTTTCCGCTTCAAAAACACTAGAGTCTTTGCTTACTTCGTAGCGCATTTTATCCAGTGCGTCCGAGGCATTGGAAATGGTTTCACGCAAAAAAACATCTCGGCTTGTATATA
>PDWJ01005351.1_pt1 | contig 10611 bp, 10 predicted proteins | sample 1430881 | NCBI WGS metagenome assembly PDWJ01 (sample SAMN01162460, study PRJNA174530) | Oral metagenome, whole genome shotgun sequencing project. | biome: Marine environment; feature: Marine mammal; material: Swab sample of the gingival sulcus; isolation source: swab sample of gingival sulcus... | reverse complement strand
ATGTGTTTACGCTGTAGCGAAACATTTTTATAAATGAAACTTTACCGAAATGAACAACAATTTAGTAACTAAAAACTTAAAGTTAATTATCTCTCTACTTATTCCCATCGCCATTTTATTTATTCCGGTAGAAAGTTTTGGCATAGAAGGGTTTACCATTATTGAAAAACGAGTGATAGCATTGTTTGCATTTGCAGCTTTGTTTTGGGTTTTAGAGCCCATACCTATTTATGCCACCTCTGTACTTATCATTGTGGCAGAACTTATTATGATTTCTAATAAATCATTTGTATTATTTACCAATAACCAGAATTCTGAATTATATGGCACAGTACTCAACTACAAAGACATTATGGGCACATTTGCCTCTCCCATTATACTTTTATTTTTGGGCGGTTTCTTTTTAGCCATGGCGGCCACCAAATACCGCTTAGACCAAACCCTGGCCAAAACTATGCTAAAACCTTTTGGCAGCAACCCCAAAATGGTAATGCTGGGCTTGATGATTATTACCGCCATATTTTCTATGTTTATGAGCAACACAGCCACCGCAGCCATGATGCTTTCTATACTAGCACCGGTATTGATGCTCTTTCCCGAAAACGACAAAAGCAAAACCGCCTTTGCGTTAAGCGTGCCGGTAGCCGCCAATATTGGTGGTATAGGTACTCCTATTGGCACCCCTCCCAATGCCATTGCCATGAAATATTTGACAGGAGAATACAGCATGGGATTTGGCGAATGGATGAGTTTTGGGATTCCTTATGTTATTATTTTACTATTGTTTTCTTGGATGTTGCTCAACTTTTTATATCCATCACAACAAAAAAGTATTGAGTTAAAAATAAAAGCCAAAGCACTAAAAAACAAAAATGCAAAAATAGTATATGTAACCTTTGCAGTTACTATACTGCTTTGGTTAACAGACTTTTTACACGGTATGAATAGCTATGTTGTAGCTATGATTCCTGTTGCCGTATTTATCTCTACAGGCATTATAACCAAAGAAGATTTAAAAAGAATAAGTTGGGATGTTTTATGGCTGGTATCGGGAGGTATCGCTTTGGGCTTGGCAATGGAAAAAAGCGGATTAATAGTACATTTATTAGACAGTATTCCCTTTGCAAATTATTCAATATTATTGATAATAACCGGTTCGGCTCTGCTCGCTTTAATCATGTCTAACTTTATGTCGAATACTGCCACCGCCAACTTATTAATGCCTATCTTGGCTGCTCTAGGTGTATCTTTACAAAACATGGAAGGTTTAGGAGGCGTATCAACTATAATAATAACAACTGCTTTGGCTTGCTCCATAGGCATGGTATTGCCTATAAGCACACCTCCTAATGCTCTTGCTCACGGCACAGGTTTTATAAAAACAAATGAAATGGCAAAAGTTGGTATGATTATAGGAATAGTTGGCCTATTATTTGCATTTTCAACTGTTTATATTTTGAAAACAACCAATTTTATCTAGAAAATGGAAAAAAAAATAATTGCTAAGCTAAGAGAAAAATACTTTGACAGTGATCATATACTGGAAATAAAAAAAGGGGACACCTTTGTAGAACAAGGACAAGAAAGCAAACGACTTTTTTTAGTATTAGAAGGTTTGGTAGCAGGTGTTTTACACAAAGATAACGGCACAATGGAAGTGTTTCGTTCGGGAGAAAACATGCTTGTTGGTTTGCATAGCTTCTTTTCGCGCAAATTTTGTGCATATGCTGATGTAATTGCCTTGGAAGATACTAAATTATCTTATCTTGCATATGAAGACGACAGAGTAAGACCAGACGAGTTTTTAGAAGATTTTTTACCTGTTATTATTGATGGACTATTTGAAAGACAAGTGTTTGCCAAAAAATTAATGCTGGAAAAAGAAGAGGCCTTAAAAAGAAATCTTCATAGAGACAAATTGGCTACATTAGGTCAAATGGCAGAAGGTATTGCACACGAATTAAATAATGCCATAGGCGTAATAAAAGGAAATGTGGAATGGCTTGAGAAAGAAGTTTATGATTATATAAAAGATAAGGAATCGTCTGAGGTTTTTTCAAATTTTGAAAAAGGATACAACAAAGGACAAAACTTATCGAGTGCCGAAGTAAGAAAAAGCAGACAATTTATAGAAAAGAAATTGAAATTATCGCCCTCGTCTGCCAAAAAACTGGCACAATTGGGTTTTAGCAACGATGATATAAATAATAAGAATTTTAGAAACGCAACAGATGAGGTAATTGATAATATACATCATTTCTGGAAAATGGGAGTGGCCACACACGATATTATCTTGGCATCGGAACATGCGGCACATGTGATAGAAGCAGTAAAAGCACTCGGTTCGGGCGAAAGAGAACAAATAGAGGTAGATGTAAATAAAACATTAGACAGCGCTTTGGTTTTGGTTCAACAACAAACCGAAGGCATAAAAGTGTCTTTGGAAAAAGAGGATGTGCCAATAATAAGAGGCAACGATACCGAATTAAAACAAGTATGGATTAATTTGATAAAAAACGCTTGTGAAAGTTTAAAAACTTCCCAAACTAAAAATCCGGAAATTGAAATTAAGTCGGAAAACAAAAAAGATGAAATATGGATTTCTATTACTGATAATGGTCCAGGTATTCCGGAAGCATTACAAGAAAAAATATTTCACCCTAATTTCACAACCAAAAAAGGCGGACTATCCTTTGGTTTGGGCATTGGATTATCGGTGGTGCAAAAACATGTAAATCACTATAAAGGCACTATAGATATTGAAAGCAAACCGGGCAAAACCACTTTTTATATAAAACTACCCACGAAAACAAATGATAAATGATAACTGTAAGGTATTAGGTTTAAGATGTTAGCAATTAAGACCGAAGTCAGAAGATTAAAAAAACGAAGTTCAACGAAACTAATAAAAAATTAATAATTATATCCGTCTTCCAACTCCCAACTTCGGCCTTCCGACTAGTTATCCACATCCGCAAATTACCGAATTAGCATATTACCAAATTGTCACATTAAAAAATTAACACATTACCGCATTATCTAGATTATCTAATTAAAAACATAAAACTATGGACAAACTAACAATTGTATATGTAGATGACCAAAGAGAGGTATTATCTACACTTTCCAAAGATTTAGAGATATTTAGCGACTATGTAAATCTTGAAGAGTGTGAATCTGCCATTGAAGCCTTAGAAATAATTGAAGACCTTGACGACGAGGGAGACAAATTGGCCATTGTTATTTCAGACCATATCATGCCCGAGATGAGCGGCGTGGAGTTTTTATCGAAAGTGCACCAAGACAGCCGATTTTCTTCTACAAAAAAGATACTTTTAACAGGGCAAGCTACCCACGAAGACACTATAAACGCCATAAATAACGCAAAAATACAGCGCTATATTGCCAAACCCTGGCAATCGGAAGAAGTACATGAGGTTGTAAAAAAGCTATTAACACATTATATCTTAGAACAGGGTATAGACTATATGCCCTACATGCCTATTTTGGACAAAACCACATTGTTTGAGCTGTTGAGCAAACGATAGTATCTTTTTTTTGCATCTAAGAATAAAATGCACTACTAAAAGACAAACTATTTCACAGAAATGTCAACTCAACTAGAAACATCATATTGCACTCACTGCAAAAGTAAATTACACGGGAAGTTCTGTTCCGAATGTGGACAGCCTAGAACATTAAAAAGAATTGACAAGAAACATATTCTTAATGAGATAGGTAACTTGATAAATTTTAAACAAGGATTTCTTTATACAGTTAAAGCACTAATAATAAGTCCCGGACCAACTGTTCAACAATTTATTTTAAAGGACAGACGCAAATTGGTTAAACCTATCCCTTTTGTTATTTTCTGCATATTGATGCATACGGTTATCGTTAATTTAATTGACATTGAATGGAATACACAACTCATCAACGATATATCATCTATCAATCATACACAAGGATTCTTCTCTAAGTCAGCTAGTAAAATACTTATCTTATTAACAGAACACTTGAACCTTTTAATACTTGGCTCTGGATTTTTTATGACCTTAGTATTAAAGAAACTTTTTAAGCGTTACGACTATAATTTTTATGAACTACTTACATTTACCTATTATGTACTAGGCATTACTATTCTTATAAACATCGTATTATTTATTGTTAGCTGGATATTTCAACAACCCTATATAGAACACATATCTACTTTAATTGAGGTTTCTTATATAGGATGGGCTGTTGCCCAATTTTTTAATAGCCGTAAAGAATTAAATTACCTAAAAGGTATCATATCTTTCATATTAGGCATAAGTCTCACATTTATAAGCATTATACTTTTTATTATCATTTATGCCATAACTTTTAGGTAATTTAATTTTTCTTCTACTCCCATTTCATCTGTCTCATCCTCAACATAGCAAGCAAGAAAAAGAAAGCGGTTAAACCCCATAAGTAGGTCCAATAGTCGCTCACTTCTTGCAAAGAGCAACCCGACTGAGAAATAGCCACAAAACCTTTGGCAGCTATAGTAGAGGGGATTAAGTTGGCTACGGCTTGTATAGCTACAGGTATTTTGAATACCGGCCAGTTGATACCACTTATCAACAGTGTAGGAATAGAGGTAAGCATAATAACCATCACGGCATCTTCTCTGTATCTGAAAAAAGTGGTAAGCGTAATGCCCAAAAATACCACCGCCAAAATAAAGGGCAACATCCATAGCATCACATCTGCGGTAGCACCTCTTTGTGGCAGATCAAACAAAGGAAACATAACCGAGAAGATAATCAAGAAGGTTAAAAAAGCAATGGAAACATAGGCACCAGCACGCCCCAACAACACCACAAAGGCATCGCCCAAATGTCTGATTTTGCTATACACATCTTGTTGCTCATTATTCTCGCGTCTAGTGCCACCCAATAGACCTATACCACTGAGCAATACATATTGCAACAGAATAATATACACCACTGGCATAATAAAAGTAGAATAGCCAAAATTGGTATTATACATGCTCATAGCCACGGCCTTTACCGGTATACTTTCTTGCATGGCCTGGGCTGTGGTTTTGCCTTGGGCATTTAGGGTTTTGAGTTCTATCCCTTTGTTCATATAAACAGTAGCCAATTTGGTGGCTCTATACACCTGCCTGTAATACAGCATAAAAGAAGCATCGCAATAGACAGACACATGGGTGTTTTTGCCTCTAAACAAATCTTTAGAAAATGTTTTGGGAATAACCACTATGCCTCTTACCTTATGGTCTTTGAACCATCGTTGCGCTTCTGTAAAGGAAGAGGTGTGGTAGGTAGTTTTCACTTCGGGCGTTTGGTCTACCATGCGGGTAAACAAACGGCTCTCGGTAGAAAAATCCTCATCCACCACCGCTATGGGCAATTCTACCAACACCTGCTCGGAATACACATAGCTATACAGCAAAGATACCCCAAGGGTAATGATAAAGAAGGTAAAGATGGCCGCAAAATCGGTAAAAATCATCTTATATTCCTTCCCCCATACGTGAAAAATGCGTTGTAATACAGTTATATTTTTATTATGAGATTGCATATTCGTTTTTTTGAAGTCGTTTCATATATATTGGCAAACAAAGCAAACCGAGCAAGATATAACCTACCAAGGCGGCCAAGTGAGGCCATGTCCATATCAAATCGTGCCCTTTGATAGCAATATCGATATAGGCATGCAAAAAGTGTGTGAAAGGAAAGAGCTCTACCCCTATTTTCATCAACGGAGGGATACCATCTATAGGGAAAGTGTAGCCCGAAAACGAGAACGCCAAAGCAGCAAATCCACCGCCATAGGTAACGGCCGAGCGCAAGTTGGGGCTCACAGCAGAAATGGAAAAACCCAAAAACTGCGCTGCCAGCACAAAGAACACACTAAGTACAAAGCCCTCTATAAAAGTGCCTTTGGAAGGAATGCCCAAGAGGTCGAACAAATACACATCCATCAACCATGTAACAAAAGAAAACACAATGGTGTAAGGCAATAATTTACCGGCCACTATAGACAAAGCTTTGCCCTCGCCCAAATTATACAAATGTAAGCCCCTTTTGCGTTTGAGCACCAAACCGGGGATATAGGCTGTAAACATCATTACCACAATCTGAAACATCATGGGGAAAAGCCCCAAATTTAAGTAATAACTATAATTGGTATAAGGGTTGTACAACACATGTGTATCCAAACTGATTCTTTCTACCGCATTGTTGGCTTGTCCTGTTATCTGTCCCGCTTTCAGGCGCTTGTTTACTGTTAAACGAGAAGAAAAATCAGTGACTGTTTTAAGAAAATCTTTTTGTATAAAGTTGGCAGGCAATAGAAACTGATTGTTGGTATAACAAATGGCCTTGGTAGGTGTACCTTTGTACACATCCTTTTCAAATCCTCCGGGAATGATAACCAAGGCATAATAATCGCCGCGTTGTAGGTAGAGTTGTCCTTGGGCGGGCTCTTGCACATACTCTGCAATTTGCACAGAAGGCGCCGCTTCCAAATCACGCAAAAACGCACGCGAAGTAGTTGTTTGGTCCAGGTCACATACCGCTATGGGTACGTCTCGCATAGCGCCATCGCCAAACAAGAATGACAGAAACATAAAGAAGAACAAGGGCACACCCAATACCCACACCATGCGTAAAGGGCTATGCAACAGTTTCTTGCTCTCGTATAAAAATACTCTGAAAAAAGCCATGACACGACTATTCTTTTACCAAAACACTCATTCCGGGACGCAAACCTTCTACTTTTTTAGTAGGATAGGCTTTTATCTCAAATGTTTTTCTGTCGAAATCGCCACGGGCACGTGTAGCTGTCCAAGTAGCAAAATCGCCCAATACAGCTAAGCTACGCACTTGCCATTCCACCTCTTTTCCACCAAGGGCTGGTACACTAGCCTTGAAAATAGCGCCTTTTTTATAATCGGCCAAATGGTCTTCGCGCACATGTAGCACCATCCACACCTCGTTCAAGTCTACAAGGTTGATAATAGGGTAACCCGCATTGCTCACTTCGCCCTGCTCCAACAAAATGCTTTGTACTTCGCCATTGGCAGGCGCATACACATTGGCATCTTCTACATAGCTCAACACCTCCTCCACAGCGCCTTGCGCCTTGTCTACCAAAGCAGCAGCAGCAGCTTTATCTTCTTTACGGGTTCCTTGCTTAGCCATTTCGTAATTGGCTTTGGCCGCATTGGCCTGCTCGCGCAAAGCTTTGCTCTTGGCAAGGGCTTCGTCGCGTTTTTGGGCGGGCACCACTTTTTCATCGAACAAACGTTGCACACGATTGTAAGTATTCTCTGCCAAGTCGGCAGCGGTAACAGCTTGTTGCCACAAGTTGTAAGCAGCTTGCACCTGTTGCTTTCTTGCACCGGCATTGGCTTTTTGCAATTGCGATTCAGCAGCGGCTTTGGCTGCTTTGGCCTGTTGCAATTTGGCATCTATCTTAGGGATACCTATACGCAACAAAAGGTCGCCTTTTTTCACTCTGTCCCCTTCGCGCACATGTATCTCGTCTACCCTACCGGGAATGAGCGCAGCTACTTGAATCTGTTTGGCCTCTATCTGTCCCTGCATATAATGGGTTTGAGGTCTGGTAATTAACCATGCAGCTACCCCTACTATGGCAGCTATAAATAAAAGAACTATTAATATGCTTATTTTATTTCTCATGATGATATTTTTTAGTTGTTAGTGTTTAGTTGTTAGTTTTAAGTTATTAGTGTTTAGTTATTAGTATTGAGAAATTTATTCTAACTCAAAACTCAACACTAAAAACTAATAACTAAATGATTATTGATTGACTAAATATTGATGATAGGTGCTGCTTTCGCCACACAACTCTAATAATTTGGCTAAATATATATCGTAATCAGAAAGCGCTTTAAGCTGCTTAAGCTGGATAGAAGACACATATAAAGTAGCATCTACCACATCTGTAGATTTGGCAAAACCTTCGGAAAAAGCTTTTTTACGAACTCTCAAAAGTTCCTGCGCAAAAGCCAAATCTTTGTCCAAAGCCAAAGCTATTTCTTTTTGCTTCTCCATTTCTTGATAATAACGCTTTACAAGAGTAGCAATGTCTTGTTTGGCTTGTTCTCTAAAAAGTGCTACACTTTCTTTCATCGCCTTGGCTTCTTTGAGTTTTTGATGATGCTTAAGTCCATTAAACAAAGTATAATTAAGACCTATACCGGCAAACCAATCCAAATCGTCTTCCAAAGGCATGTTCTCTGTATACAAATGCTTGCCACCAAATACCGCAATAGTAGGCAAATAATCGCTCCATGTGGCTTTTACATTCTGACGCGCCAACTCCTCTTGCAATTCCAATTTGGCAATATCGGGATAATTGGCAGCTGCTTTTTGAGTATAATAACTCAATTTTTTTACTTTTACACTTACAAACAACTTGGTGCTCAAGCTATCGCTTACAGTATAGCCACCTAACAAACCCGACAAAGCCGTTTTGGCCAAATCCACATCTTTTTGAGCGGCCATCAAATGTCTTTCGGCATCGGACACTGCTGCTTCTGCTTGCAGCTTTTCTACATTGGCTATCATACCGGCTGCTTCCAGTTTTGAGGCATTATAAAAGTGTGCTTCTGTAGCTTCTAAAGCCGCCTGTCTTACTTTCACAGCCTGCTGTGCCAATTGCAACTGAAAATAACGCTGCACCAAGGTGCTCATCATAGCATTGTTTTCTTTCTCTACCTCTTTGTCTTTGATACACGTTTTTACTTTGGCAGCTTTTACACCTGCATTTATTTTACCTCCCGTAAAAATGGGGTAAAACACATTCACATCTACCGAAGCAAAATTTTGCTTTTGCAATACAGCACTCCAGTCGCCTAAAATAGCAGGATTGGGCAATTGTAAAAGATAAGCCGCTTTATTGCGCTGCTCGTTAAAATCTACTGCCAAATCTTTGTTGATATGCATACCTTGAGCAGTAAGCCCTATGGTAGGCAATCGCAAAGCTAAAGTTTGGCGTTGCGCATGATACTGCGCTTCTTTCTGCTTTTGCAAAGCCAATATTTTATGATTCTTAGATTGCATAATCTGCACCGCTTCTTGCAAATCCAGTGCTTTTTGCGCCCTAATCGTCGTTAAACAAAGGCCAAGCATAACCATGATTAATACTAGTTTTCGCATTTCTTTTTATTTGATTTACGTTTATATTATTAATGTTTTCAACAATTCTTTAATTGAGTTACGCCGAGAGCAAGACCTGTAAAGTTTTAAAGACCTCAAAGGTCTGTCAAAACGCTTTCTTACACTAAACTTCAATCTTTAATTAACTTTATTTCTTAACTCTTAATTTTTAATTCATTAAATCGTCTATACTACTCATTTGGTTTTTTAGTCGGTTTTTATAGCAAAAAAAATGACACTACGCAAACAATTGCGGTATCAACTGTCCCAACATTTTTTCTACTTTAGGCATATCGTAACCCTCCGGAGTATTGATAGAGTAACGCAAAATACCATAAAAGGCAGCCAATAATACTTCGGCCATTAATTCTACATTACTGTTATCGTCAGGGGCTTGCAATTCACCATTATCATAAGCTTTGCGCAACAAACCCGCCACATATATTTTCTCATAAGACATTAAGGTATAAAACTGTTGATACAAAAACTTCCCGTCTCTAAGCTCTGAACTTAAAATACGATACAAATTTCGTTTTTCCAATACCTCTTGATGAAATACCTGAAAATAGTTTCTAATTTTTTGCTGTACAGTTTTGCCTTGGCTTACCTTGGCTTGTACCAGTTTACGCAAATCTGTCATTTCCAATTCCACCACTTGCATAAACACATCGTCTTTACCGCTAAAATAATGATACAAAGTACTTTTGGCTACTCCGCACGACTCGGCTATATCGTCCATGGTGGTTTTTTTGTAACCATAGCGTTGAAACAAGTCTTGCGCCTGTTTTAAATACACCGATATTACATTGCTTTTTTGTGTCATTGTTATTTTATTTACAAAAATCTTATATTGACCATTCGACCAAATTAGTTTTTCAGTCGCAAAAATAGATGTTTTTTTGATATGACAAAAAATTTTTTTGTAAAAAAATTTCTCATAAAAAAAACCCGCTAAAATAGCGGGTCTTTATAAAATGATTATATTGCGTAGAAAAATTCTTCTTAGTATTCTTATTTGTCTTGTTGTGGCGCTTCTTGCTGAGTAGCCGGTGGCACCATGTCAGATGGAATAGGTTGTGCATTTTCAATTTGCTCACGCAATTGCGTATCCACTTCGCCCGAATGGTTTATATTTCTTGGTATTACAAATACAGAGAAAAGTGTTAATACCAACAAAGCAACAGCCAATGTCCATGTTGATTTTTCAAGGAAATCGGTTGTTTTTCTTACTCCAAGATATTGATTATTGCCTGCAAAGTTAGAGGCCAATCCACCACCTTTAGAGTTTTGCACCAAAACCACCAACATCAACAAAACGCAAGTGATTAATATTAAAACGGAAACGATTACGTATGCACCCATTATTTTATGTTTTTGTGTTTTTACTCAGTTCTTCAATTCGGGCTGCAAAGTAACTGCTTTTTTTTGGATA
>PDWJ01011620.1_pt1 | contig 10616 bp, 8 predicted proteins | sample 1430881 | NCBI WGS metagenome assembly PDWJ01 (sample SAMN01162460, study PRJNA174530) | Oral metagenome, whole genome shotgun sequencing project. | biome: Marine environment; feature: Marine mammal; material: Swab sample of the gingival sulcus; isolation source: swab sample of gingival sulcus... | reverse complement strand
GGTACTCTGCTGCAATACAACACAGACCAATACGGCAACAGATACGCGAAACATGCACGATGTAAACCAGTGGAGTTATTATGAGCGATATTGAAAGTGAATTACACCGGCGCGGTCTTATTAAAGTTCCGCAAGAAAACACCAAAGAAGAAAGCCCTTTCCGCAGGGTCGCAAAATTTCTCTATTTAGTCGGAGAAAAGCAGGCAGCTCATGTTTTGCAAAAACTAACCCGCGAGCAAATAGAAAAAGTAACAGCCGAAATGCTGACCATCCGGTATATCGACAAAGATGAAGCAGCGTATATTTTAAGTCAATTTACTGCGCTGTACAATGACACAAAAAATTCCATCGGCGGCGTTGAAACAGCGGAAACCATCCTAAAAAAAGCATTCGGAAACGAAAAAGCACAGGAAATACTGGACAGAGCAGTCCCCGTCATACCGGAAAAACCCTTTGATTTTTTAGATAATATTGATGCTGACCGGTTAAATACCTTACTGAAAGATGAATTACCGTCAACAAAAGCCTTAGTGCTTTCTCAATTAAAACCGTCCATCGCTGCAGCCTACATTAAACAGCTCAATGATGAAGACAAAAAAGAGGTCGTTTTGCGGTTGGCACGGCTTGAAAAAATTCATCCTGAAGTGCTGCAAACAGTCAGTACATCAATACGGGAAAAATTTAACCAACTGCAAACAGGCTCTTCAGAAACCATTGACGGGCGGAAGACCCTCGCCGCAATTCTACGGCACAGTAATTCGGAAATCGGAGACCTCATTCTTCACAATCTTGCATCGGAAAGCCCCGACCTTGAACGGGACATTCGCGACAGATTATTCACACTGGAAGATGTGGTACTTGCCGATAACTTATTCTTACAGAAAAAATTGTCCGATATGGAGGACGAAGAAATAGCCGCCCTCATTTCATATAAATCAACGGCGTTTGAGCAAAAGATTTTGTCGAATATTTCAAAAAACAGAGCGCAGTATATTTTAGATGAACAAAAGAGCCATCCTCAACCGCGGCATATCTGCATAGAAGTAACAAACCGGTTTTTACTGAGTTTACGCAAAAGCTGGGAAGCAGGCGACCTTATTTTGACGGGAAAAGACGAAGGAGAAGTATGGATTCAATAATACACGGCTTCACCGTTCTTTCAAAAAATCCGCTGCCTGAAATGAATGCCGAAGGTATTTATGCCAGGCACAACAAAACCGGTTTGGAACTGTACCATATTCTGAACAATGACGAAGAAAATCTTTTTGCATTCGCATTTATGACACCGCCTAAAAACAGCTGCGGCGTTGCCCATATCCTTGAACACTCGGTACTCTGCGGTTCAAAACACTATCCCGTGAAAGACCCCTTTTTAACCTTGTCAAAGCAAAGCGTTAAAACATTCTTAAACGCAATGACCTCACCCGATAAAACCGTATACCCTGCCGCAAGTATTATAAAAGCCGACTATTTTAACCTAATGAGCGTATACGGCGATGCAGTGTTTTTTCCGCTGTTGAAACGGGAGATTTTTGAACAGGAAGGACACCGCGTTGAACTGAATGAAGAAGGAAAACCGCAATTTTCCGGCGTTGTTTTAAATGAAATGCGCGGCGTATACGGCGATTTTGAAACGGTAATGGAGCGGTGTTCACGGTTTTCATTATTTGAAGGAAGCCTCTATGCCGAAGATTCCGGCGGAAACCCCTGCGATATTGTAGATTTAACCTATGAAGATTTTTGTGATTTTCATAAAAAATACTACCATCCATCAAACTGCATGGTCTTTTTATGCGGAAATATTCCTACCGAAGAGCAGTTGGCATTTTTGGATAAAAAGTTTTTACAGCATTTTAAGCCGGCTGACAAACCTGCCCGTATTCCTGCAATTCAGCCCTTATCCGCTCCCAAATATATATCGTGCTCAGCCCCTGCCGGTGCAGAAAAAAACACCGAAAAAATTTCTTTAACGGTGAACTGGCTTCTTCCTGAAAGCAGCAATACCGATACACTGATGGATGCCCTGCTAATGCAGGAAGTACTGTTCGGACATGACGGTGCATTACTGGAAAAAAGTCTGCTTGAATATGAGGCTGCCGATGATGTGTATTTGTATAACGGCACACAGGGAGAACTCAAACATCTTTATTTTACGGCAGGGCTTATTGATCTTCCAAAAGGCGGTGAACAAGCCGCTGAATCATACATTTTCAACTGTTTGCAGAAAATTGTTCACAACGGCATTGACTCTTCATTGATAGACACTGCCTTGCACAGTCTTGAATTTGCAAACAGAGAGATTATACGGGTCGGTGGACCGTTTTCACTTGTCTTAATGCGGCGGACTCTCCGCGGTTGGCTTCACGGCTGTCATCCCGAAACAACACTGCGGATGATACCGGCGTTTGAGCGGCTGAAAGAGAGAATACACGGAATCCCTCACTATCTTGAAGCATGTATCCGCCGCTTCCTTATTGAAAATAAGCACCGTACCGTAGTTTCAGTCTCACCCGATACCCGGTATTCGGCACGGATTGATGCAGCACTTGCCGAAAAAGCGCGGCAGCGGTATGACAAACAAAGAGCCGCATCAAACCGTCCCGAAACAAAACCCGAAAAGCAGGTACCGGCAGCATATGCCGATGCGGACTGTATTCCCCGTCTTTCAAAAAAAGATTTACCGCCGCTGCCGCCGGCTATTCCCGAGCGGCATGAAACCATCGGTTCTGTCCCCCTCATCATCCATGAACAACCGACAAATGACATCAGCTACATTGATATTGCTATTCCCGTAGACGGATTATCCGAAGAAAAGCAGTATTTGCTTTTGCTGTATTCGGCTTTACTGACCTCATTGGGAACCGAAACAAAGGACTGGGCACAAGTTTCAGAGGAAACAGCCTATTATACCGGCGGCATAAGCGCAGATTTGCTGGCAGCAGGAAACCGCATTGCAGAAAGCGGTCTAAAAACAGAGGTATATCAAGCCGGTGTACAGAACCCCGCACTGAAGCATTACGCAGACAGCAGTCTTAGAAATAGAGATTGGCTTCTCATCCGTACAAAACTCTTACCGGAATATATTGAACAAGGGCTTGATGTGCTGTTTTCGGTACTGCGGAATCTGTCGTTCCGTGATACAAAACGCATTAGAGATACCATTATTCAGATAAAGAATGACTTTGATTCGATGCCGGCAAGTGCAGGGCATACTCTCGCAGGGCTTGCCGCTTCGGCATACCATACGGGAATAAAACGGTCTGAAAATATCTGGTTCGGTATTCCGCAAATCCGGTTTATCCGTGAGCTGCATAAAAAAATGGAGACAAGCACCGGCAGTATAGAAGAGCTTATAAACCGGCTTGAGGCAGTACATAAAAGCATACTGCAGTCCGGTATGATGGTAAAAATATGCAGCACTCCTGCGCTTACCGGCAGGATAACCGCGGCACTTACCGCACACCTGCACGGCTGTCTTCCGCCTGTACCAAGAATCTGTGAGCGGCACTGCCTTGCCTTGGATGAAAACCGGCGGCTGACAGGCTTTCCTTCAAAGCTGCAAGTAGGCTTCGGATCAGTGGTGCTGCCGACAGCGTTCACTGCAGATAGTATCTACGGTGCTATAGCTGTTGTGTATGCACAATATCTTGAAACGGGTATTCTCTGGGAAAAAATCCGTACAGAAGGCGGTGCATACGGCGTATTTACTTATGCAAATTCAATTGCGAAAACCTTTTCATTTTTCACCTATCGGGATCCGCAGCCGATGCCGTCAGTACAGACTATCATTGAAACACTTACTGACAGTGAAGCATTCCGTATAACCGATTCGGAATTAGAAGCACTCATTACCGGAACATACAGTAAAATATTACAGCCGCAAGCACCGCGTGAAAAAAGTACCGCTGCTTTTTTCGCTCTTTTGAACGGTCTAACCTATGAAATGCGTGAACAAACAGCCCAAGGGATTTTATCATGCAGCACGGAAAAGCTGCATGATTTTTCTCGTATTTTGCGGGAACAGTTACCGCACGGAACGGCAGCTCTTATCGGAACAGAAGCAATGTGCAAATATAAAAACATACCGGCTGCTCCTTTCTTTCAGAATGTATACCGTGCAGAGCCGCTGTAAAACGGCAAATCGGGTACATCTGCCTGAAACATTATCGCGTCCGCTTACTCCTCGTCCGGTTCAAGCTGTGTCAAAATCTCCGTATGATCTTCAAAAATCGCTACGGTATGCTCCATGTGGCACGAACATGCTTTATCGGCTGTAATCACCGTCCATCCGTCTGACCGTGTTTTTACATCTGCGGTACCCAAATTGATCATCGGTTCAATGGCAATAACCATTCCGGGAACCAAACGGGGATTAGGACCGCCTCTTTCCGGCACATTGGGAATATTGGGAGATTCATGTACCGAAAGCCCGACCCCGTGTCCGCAATAATCGTATACAACACCGTATTTATACGACCGTGCCAAGTCGTATACGGCACGGGAAATCGCATTTACCCGTTTTCCGGCTTTACAGGCTTCGATACCTGCATACAGACAGTCTGTCGTATTTTTGTGGGAACACCGTGAATAACTTCTTCATTGATAGAAACACAAGCTGCACCCGGAAAATTTTCGGAATACCATGCCGGTTTACCGCCGATTTTCGTCATATACTCAACACAGAAGTCATCAAGTTCTTTTGCTGTTACTCCCGGCGTAACCATCGGGCGGATCTGTTTAAACAGCCGCGCAAGTGCTTTACACGACAAACGGATACCGTCAATCTGCTCTTTCGTTTTTATTCGTATCATACCTTTTCTCCTTTCATAATTCCTTATACATTTTTTTCAGTTTGATACTGCCGCGGATACGGGGATGAAGCCTCAAGGCTTCCGCTGCACACATCCTACTGTTAGCGGTATCTCCCATACGGTAATATATTTCTGCCATTATTTTGAAAAGTACCGCTTCATCTGCTTTTGGAAAGCCAAATGCCACGGCAGCCTCACAACAGTCAAGAACACTATCATCATCAAAAACATGAACAATTTTCTCGCAGATAAGTTTATGCGCCAGAATAAGCACTTCGGGAAAAAAATGACGAAAATAGGCTTTTTTATTTTCTTCTGTGATAATATGTTCAAGTAACAAAAATGATTCGTAATATTCATTGCGGAAAAACAATTCTTCAGCCAGCACAAAGCCGAAATCCATAAATTCTTCACGGCTAAAATAATCCGAAAACACAAAATCGTGGACATGGTTCCGTAAGCGTAAAAACTCACTGACAGCAGCATCTTCATTATTATGGAACAAATCAAAAACAATGAGTATTGCACGGTTTTTAGGATCCGTTTGTTCTGTCAGCCAGTGCCGGTAATCAAAACTTACAGGATGCTGCTGCTTTTTTTGATAAAAGAAATCAAATTGTGAACGCTTATTTGCATCCATCACCGCTTCATAGGCGCGGATGAGCTGCCTCAATGCACGCTCATGCTCTTCTTGCGTACTGCTCGTTTCTACAGCCGCATGAGCATATATATCAGGATGCAACTCCTTTGCTTTTTTACGGAAAGCCCGTTTAATTTCGGCTGCAGATGCTGACGAAGACACCCCTAAAATTGCATAGTAGTCTTCCATTCCTGCTTATCCGATATAGGTACCTGCATACTCTGCATCCGATATGCTTGTTAGGGTATTAAAATAATCAATGACGGCACCGTTTTCTTCCATTGCGTTCATAGCATTCCGAATAAATTTTGCAGAAAATAACCCGCTTCGCGGTGTGAATACCGCACATTTTTTTCTTGTGCATATATCATAATTCTTCAAAATGCGAAAGATTGCCGGATCGGGTTGAGCAGTGAAAAAAGGCTTATCCGCAATAAAAATAACAATATAATCAAATACGATAAACCGGTCGGTTTCCTGCAAGGTATATCCATTGAAGACTACAACAGTATTTCCGCGCTCCCGTGCAGAATCTGCCATAGCTTGCACCATATCATCAGTCTTTTTTTGCCATTGTTTCTCAAAATAGAGTAAGCCCGCTTGAGTTTTCATTGCGGTTATAATAATAAAAAAGCAAATGCTTATGCAAGAGCAGAAAAATCAATTTTATCCATTGTTTTCTGCATATCGGGTTTTGCTAAATATACGGTCTGACCGTATGTTAGAACTGCTGTGTTTGTAATTGCCGCTGTAGTAATGCTGCCCGCTCGTTCCCTGGATCATACATAAGAACCTCCTTTAATAACTCCAACGCTTCAAGTGAACCTTTGCGCAGAGCATAAATGCGGGCGGCTTCATACAGCAGTTTACTCTTTAATGCGGTATTTTCTCCAAGAGACCGGGCGGCTTTGACAAAAAACTGAATAGCTTCCGCAAATTCTTCACGCGCAGCATACAGATACGCTTGATTTATCCACGCAGGAACAGTATACCGCTCATCTTGCTGTGAATATGCAAATTTTGTCAAACTCTTTGAAGATGCCCCCTTAACAGCATATTCAAGTCCCTCGTAAAAAGCAGTTTCCCATTCATCACTGTTTTTTTCAATACCGAAAGCTGCATTCAAATCACCGGAATAAGCAAAAAACCACCGCCCATAAGCCCGTATCACGGGTATGTCAGCATACTGTTCAAGGAGATTCCACATCGCAGCAGTTGCCCTGTCATAGCGTTTTGCTACAAGATAATCGGTGCGGAACTGCTCCAGAATAAACCGATGATCGGAAGGGGCTGCCTGCAGTGCATTATTCAACACATCTTCGGCGGAAAGTGTAAAAGCAGCTGAATGAAAAAGGATGCGCTCCATTTCGAGTGAAAAAAAATCTTTATTCTCAAGCAATTTTGTGATCTGATTTCTCTTTCTTGTTTGATTATTCCAATGAGATAGTGTGCGTATATACTGTGCCGCCGCAGGATAATAGACAGGATTTGCAGTAAGACATTCAACCAATGCAGTTATTTTTGCTTCTTCAGAACCGGCCGTCATGGCGAGGTTGTAAAATACCGAATCCGCATCCTCGGGATACCGGTCAATATATGACTGCCAAAACCCGCGTGCTTCTTCCGTTTGCTGCAAACCGGCACTGGCATCGGCAGCAAGCAGTAAATGCCTCCGTGCATATTCAAATGCTTGCGGATTATGTTCCGGCAGCCCTGCCATATCTGCATACGCCAGTGAATAGAAAAGGTCATCAATAACTGGCTTGAAATCACCGAGATCGTATGCAAGACATGCCCAAAAATACGGAGCTTCAACTGATTCTTTTTTCGGAATGGAAGAGCGCATTGCCGCCGCTTGTGCAATATCCCCTTTTGCTGCCGACACAGCCGCCGCATTTTGTAAAAACACTTGCTCGCCGGCAAGCAAAAAACCTTCTTTCCAAAAATCAACAGGAGTATTGTATGCTCCGCCTATCTTATCCATACTGATAAAGGCTTCCGTGCCTACACCGGCATACGCTGTTCCGTTTAATTTATCGGCATACAGGACTGCATCGGCGGGACGCTGCTCTTCCAAGAGTGTATGAACCATTACAGCATTGAGCTGCGGATTATCAGGGTGTTTTTTTAATCCTGCCTGTAGGGTCTGCAATGCCGATACCGGAAGCTGTAAAGACAACTCTCTTTTAGCAATGCTCAAATATTGTATAGATAATTCAGCTTTGCGGCGTAAACTTTGCAGCTTCTTTACCGCTTTCTTTGTGTCGCCTGTTTGAATGAGTAAATCAATGCTTTGCAGCTTTTGTGAAAATACTGCTGCCTTATCGGTTTTTCCGCATGAGAGACAAACGATACAACACATTATCAGACCGGCAATACGGGAATACTGTTTCATGCAGAATTATCCTTACGCTTTGTATTAATACTGTCGAGTACCGCATTCACAAACTTAAAAGAATCGTCTGTACCAAAATCATGGGCAATACTGACTGCTTCATTGATAACAATTTTCGGATCAATATCGGATTGAAACAGAAGCGAATATGCACTCAGACGCAGCAAAGCCTTATCAACACAGGTTAAACGGTCAAAATCCCAGTTATCAAGGTTCTCACTGATTGCCGTATCAATTTCGCAAATATGTTCACAAACACCGCAAAGCAGCAAGCGGGGAAATATAAAATCATGCTCAGAAAAACCTTCCGCAGGAGGAGTTGCCCATGAAAAATCCGTTAATTCAGATACGGGACATTTTGAAATATCCCACGCATATAATGCCTGAAAAGCAAGTATCCTGCTGCGCCGTCTTCCAAGTGCCATTTGTCACCACGTTAATTGTTTTTTAAGTTCAGCATCTTTTTTAAAAACCGCAAAATGAGCAGGTTTACGTAAATCATTGGTAAGTGCAGTCAAAGCTTCGCTTAAAGCTGCATTCTGACGTTCCATCATCACCATTTTCTTTATATATTCATATAAACTTACATTACTTCCGGGGTCAACTGTATCACTGAGGCTTAAAATTTTTGCATCTTTTTTTTCAAGCAGCATAAAGCATTGATAATTTACCGGAGTTTCATTCACGGAAGAAACAGCCCCTTTCTTCATTTCAAAAATTTTAAGTAATTCCTCCATAGGAACACCCAACTGCTGTGCTGCAAGAGCTGTTTTACTGATAAAAACTTCGCCTGCTTCAAAACCGGAGTTTTTCTTATGAGCTTCCGTACGGATTGAATCAATACTTTTAGGATTTGAGGCGAGTTTTTTTTGTACTTCTTTTATTTTCTTTTCTGCTGCCGAAGCACTTTTATTCTTAGGAGCAACCGCCAAAAACAGCTGAACGGTATCAGGCTGTACAAAAGACTGTTTATTTACTTCATAATACGAGCGGATTTGCTTGTCAGTCGGCAGCGGAAGCGAAGAAAGCTCTTTTTGCTTCTTCACCATGACATACCTCTGTGCAGTTAACTGGGTTTTCAAGAAATTTTTAAATTCTCTCAGAGTCATACCGTTTTGTGTCTTCATGTATGCATCCAAAGACATATTCGCCTGCTCTTTAATCATTTTTTCAAATTCAGCTTCAGTAACTTTCTGTCCTAATTGATTTGAAACATAATCATTAAAATAATTATTTACTTCGGAGTCCATGACCTTAACGCCGTCTTTTTCCGCTGCCTGTACAATAAGATATTCATTGATAAGACCGTCAAGCGTATGTTTACGCTCTTCAAAAGTCATGGTTCTTCCTATTTCTTTTTCTAAAGCCTTTACCCGGGTTTTCAACTGTCCAAGCGTAATAGGCACGCGTTTATTCAATTTCACTTCTGCAATGGGCTGCAAATTTGATTGAGCCCACATTCCCGAAACGGCAGCAAGGATAACAAGCTGCATCATAACAATTCTTTTCATTAAAGCCTCTTCTTAATTTTCATCTGAGATACCAGAACATCTTTCAATCTAAACATTCATCTGCAAAATAAGTTACCAAATCCACATAAACCGGTTATTTTTCCAGAACAGCCCGTATCCGCCGCACACCTGCCGATGAGGACTGCTCCTTTTTAAGGACAAACCGTCCCATCGTACCGGTTCTGGAAACATGAGGTCCGCCGCACACTTCTTTTGAAAATGAGCCGATGGAATATACTTTGACATTTTCTTCGTATTTTTCACCGAAAAGAGCTAAGGCACCGCTTTTTTTTGCTTCTTCAAGCGGAAGTATTTCCATTGTTACCGGTAAGTCGGCTTGTATTTGCTCATTAATAATGCGCTCCACGTCTTTTTTTTCTGTCTCGGTCATCGGCTGCGGATGTGTAAAGTCAAAACGGAGCCGCTCGGCAGTGATGTTTGAACCTTTTTGCGCAACATGATCACCCAACACCATCCGTAACGCCTGATGCAGCAAATGGGTTGCCGTGTGGTATGCGGTTGTTTGCTCTGAATGATCCGCCAACCCGCCTTTGAACACCTGTTGACTGCCCGAGCGGGACAATTCCTGATGTTTCTTGTAGGCTTCGTCAAAGCCTTCTCTGTCAACACTCAAACCGGACTCGCGGGCAAGCTCTTCAGTCAGCTCAATGGGGAAGCCGTAGGTATCGTACAGCTTAAACGCCAGTCTGCCCGGTATAATTTTTTTAGGATTTTTTAACAGGTTCGGCTTCATTTTTTCGTACTCGGCTTCACCTTTTTTCAGCGTTTCAAGGAATTTTTTTTCTTCCGCTTCAAGCTCACTAATTATCACACTCTCTTTTTCTTTAAGTTCGGGGTACACATTCCGGTACTGCTCAATGACAACACGGACGGGAACCGCAAGAAAGAGCTGTTCAATACCGAGTTTTTTCCCGTGGCGCACCGCACGGCGGATAATACGGCGCAGCACATAGCCCGCCCCGACATTTGACGGCACTACCGTTTTCGGATCGCCTAAAATAATTGCTGCGGCACGGACATGGTCGCAAATAATACGGACAGACACATCCTTTGCTTCATCAATTCCGTAAGAATAGCCCGAAAGATTTTCGATTGTTTCGATGAGGGGAGTGAAAATTTCAGTTTCGTATACCGATTTTTTCCCTTGCAGCATTGCTACCGTCCGCTCAATTCCCATACCGGTATCAACGCAGCAGTGCTCCAGCGGCATATACGAGCCGTCATCGTTTTTGCGGTAC
>PDWJ01005348.1_pt1 | contig 10616 bp, 10 predicted proteins | sample 1430881 | NCBI WGS metagenome assembly PDWJ01 (sample SAMN01162460, study PRJNA174530) | Oral metagenome, whole genome shotgun sequencing project. | biome: Marine environment; feature: Marine mammal; material: Swab sample of the gingival sulcus; isolation source: swab sample of gingival sulcus... | reverse complement strand
TAGTAGCGTGTTCGGGGTCGCCTTCTCCCAATGGCGAGCAGGATCCCTCTAAAGGCAGCAGTGAGCAAGGCGCGACATCGGCCCCGACAGAGCCCGGGGCCAATGACAACGAGCATAAAGTCAGCACCTCATGGACGGACGAAAAGGGGTACAGCTATGAGATAGACCTATACCCAAGTGACATTGAGACTGCGGTAAACACACTCGACCAGAAGTTTGGCCAGGCCTTGATAGAAGCAAAGGGAACCATCAACTACACCTTGACGAACCGGACCCCGGACCGAAATGTGGGCTTTGAAACATCCATTAGCGGTTTCACGAATCCGTTCTTTTCTATTGAAGACGCACCGTTTTGTAAGGATGCCATCGATGGTCCGGTAGTGATGCTGCGCCAGGGTAAGACGATGGCCAATGAGGGTCAGAAAGAATTGGCCTACTGTTTTCTAAGTGTTGATGGGGAGGGCTTTGCGCCAGAGGAAAAGGTTGGCCCCAACGAATCTGTTCAAGGTGAGTTGATGTGGTCGGCCGAGCTGATAGTTCCCGAGAAGACCGCTCAGAAGTCCGCAGAGGCGTTGGCTAAGCCCAGTTTCTGGGCTAGGAGTTCGTTTGTGAAGAAAGATGGAGATTTGCAGGGGAAGAATGCTTGCTTCACAGCTGAATACTGGGTGGTAGCCGCAACTTCCGAAGCAGGCAAGGGCATTTGTCCGCTGGTAGAGACCGGCGTATATCGACGGTAGCGGCACTCTCGCTATTGTCTTCTCGAGAAGGGAATGTGTTTTACGGGCGCCGTAGGGTGACAATTACTGCTCTTCTCCTCTTGGGTATATGCCGTGTCCCAAGGGCATTGAGAAACCACATTCTAAGTTGAGAATTAGCCCTGTCATATACCAGGAGAAAATACTTCCAATTATCATTTACATGGTCAACAAAGTAACGCCTTAATGCCCTGGCTGCGAACAAATTGTTTTTCTCCGAATTTGAAAATTTAAACAACAATTTGCAAAAATCCCCGAAGTCATAGACAACCCCTTTCCTGTTGAAATAGGTAAATGCACCTTCCACTCCTGCCATACTCTGCTTTTTTAAAACATCATCCCACTCCTTGAGCGAAAGATTTATATTTCTGTCATAGATATGGGAGTACTTTAATATGGTATCCAATTTTTCACTGGGCAGAGTGTTCTTGACAAAAAAAGAAATATCCTCCATGGGTAGAGAACAACCTGACTTTAGCAACATAAGAGCAGATGCTCTGTGGGCAAAACTATGCCTCTGGGTAAGGTGATAAAAACTTCCATAGACGAAAATAATACCCGAAAAAGAAATAATTGCAAAAACAAACGCAGCCAATAGATCCGGAAATATTTTTTGCCTCTTTTCCGAAAATTCCCAAAACATGAAAAAAGAAAACAACATATACTTAAAGAATTTAATACCTCCCACACCATACCCCGGATTGAGATAGCGATAAAGGGAAGTATCAATCATAAAAAAGAGCATGGAATACACTATGAACTGAGGGATTGAGATACGGGGTCTTCTATTCTGTCGTATAATATAGAGAAGTATTAGGCAATAAAAAAGAGTATTGGAAAATCTTCCGTCAAGTATTCTGAAAAAGGGAAAGAGAGGCCAGTTTTCATCAACCCTGTAGTTAATAAATGTATAAATCCATGTCATTAGATATATGGTAAAGAATGGCAAAACTCGAATTTCCACAAAGAGACGAAGAACTCCGGACTTTCTGTGGGCCAAGCGAAATTTCTCTTTAAGTTCGGTCTTGTCTAACTGAGAGAAGAGAAAAACAATGTAAAAGGAAAGGACAAATATATAGACCCTTACGATTACAGAAACACCTCCCCAGAAAAAAATGTAGTTAAAAAAAATGTTAAGAAGGTACAAACTAAAAAGCATGAAAAAAAAGTTTTTCAGCTTGCTCATCTCTTCAATAAAAATATTCATACTCCCCTCTCGTTCATAGCTAAAAAAGACCTAAACAATGGAGATTTTAACACAACCCCTCTTCAGTATCAAGAATTTATCTAAAAAGTCCCCTGTAAAAGCTCTTCCATTGAAATTTCAATTTTATTTGTTTGACTTAATTTTACAGATGAGTATAATAAAAACAGAATAGCTTTTATTATAGAAGGAAATCCCATGACAAACCCTGACCCAATTCTTTCTGCCACCATTGAAATATCCCGCGCTGCCGGGAATATTCTGTTAAAAGGATTCAGATCATCGTCACAGGAAGTCTCGTATAAAAGCCGAACGAACCTGGTGACCAATTTTGACCTTGAATCCGAAAAGTTTATTGTGGGGGAAATTTCAAAGAGGTTCCCTGAACACTCCATTGTTGCCGAAGAGGGAAGTTCTAAAACAGGCGGAGAGGAGTTCAGGTGGTACATAGACCCCCTTGATGCAACGAACAACTTTGCCCATGGCATCCCCTTTTTCTGTGTTTCAATAGGGGTATTCCATGTGGGGGATAACTCAATGTACTGTGGAGCAGTTTATGACCCCGTGCATGATGAAATGTTCCACGCTCTAAAGGGAAAAGGAGCTCAGTTAAACGGCAAACCCATTGGAGTTTCTTCAATTCAAGACTTGGGCATATCCCTTCTGGCAACGGGGTTTCCATACTGCAAAGATGATATGGAAAGAAATAACCTAAAGAACTTCAACAAGTTTCTTCCCAATGTTCAGGGGATAAGACGAATGGGGTCCGCTGCCCTGGATTTGTGCAGTCTGGCAGTGGGCAGAATTGACGGCTACTGGGAGCCCATGCTCAAGCCATGGGATGTGGCAGCGGGGAGTTTAATAGTTTCCGAGGCAGGAGGAGTTGTGACCAAGTTTGACGGCAGCGATTTTGACCCTGAAGTCCCGGAAATATTGGCAAGCAATGGAAAACTCCACAGCATCATGAAATCAATCCTTGCACAGGAAGACAAATCTCTATGAAAGAAACTCAAAGGGAGTTCTCATCCATGACTTTCATGTCGGTAAGTGAACTGACCGGAAAGATAAAGAACATAATAGAAAACAATGCCCTCCTCAACAACATTTGGGTCAAGGGCGAAATTTACAATCTCACATATCACTCATCCGGGCACATATACTTCACCCTGAAAGACGAGGGTTCAGTAATATCGGCGGTCTTCTTTAAATATGCCAATAAAAACCTCAAGTTTCGCCTTGAGGAGGGCATGAGCATATTGGCTCTGGGAAGCATCACCGTTTTTAACAAAAGGGGAAGCTATCAAATAAACATATCCTCAGTGAGACTCCATGGAGAGGGAGAACTTCAACAGAGTATTGATAAACTTCGCAAGAAACTCCACGCTGAGGGGGTGTTCAATGAAGAGTTTAAAAAGGCTCTTCCATTTCTTCCCAAGAGACTGGGAATTGTAACCTCCCCCACGGGAGCAGCAGTGAAGGATATTATAAAAGTTGCCCTTAGAAGATATTCAAACATTGAAATAATAATCGCTCCGGCATTGGTCCAGGGAGAAGGTGCCGAAGCAACAATTGTAAGGGGAATTGAAGAACTGAACAAACCGGAGCATAAAATTGACCTCATAATCGCCGGACGCGGGGGAGGTTCCTTTGAAGACCTCCTGCCATTTAACACAGAACCGGTTGTGCGAGCCTTTTTTAACTCCCGCGTGCCAATCATTTCCGCAGTGGGGCATCAAATAGACCATCCCCTGTCAGATGATGCTGCAGATATCTTTGCCCCTACCCCCTCAGCTGCTGCGGAAATAGCCATTCCCTTGAAGGATGAACTCGCTGAAGAAGTGAACTATCTCCTGACCCGCATGGAGAATGCCCTGATACAAAGGACTGAGAGATACAGGCAAAGAGTGGAAACAGTTGAGAATAAAAAAATCTTTCAAGACCCCTTTCAACTGATTAACTACAGAGAAATGCAGCTCACCGATGTGGAAAAGAACATGACCTTGGGAATGAAAGATACAATTTCTCTGAAAAAACAGAACTTTTTAAAAATTTCCGACATAAACAAATCCATGGCATCCATAATAACGGAGAGAAAGCACAGGTACAGCTTGCAAATTCAAGCCCTTGAAAAACTATCTCCCCTCAATATTATGAAGAGAGGCTATTCCCTGGTCATGGATGACAATGGTACTGTGATAAAATCAGCAAACAACCTTAAAATTAACGATGAGTTCAATATAAAATTTACAGATGGCGAGATTAGGGCATCTGTAATAAAAAATAGAGGAGAAGGGGCATGAACAAAGGCAATGAAAAGAAATCATTTGAACAGGCTCTCAAAGAGTTAGAAGAGATTGCATTTAATCTTGAAGGGGGAGAGTTGGGACTGGACGATTCAATTAAGGAATTTGAAAGGGGAATAAAACTCACCCGATTCTGTCATAAAAAGCTGGAAGATGCCGAACGCAAAATTGAAATATTGCAAAAGGGCAAGGACGGAGAAATAAAGGCCAAATCGGTTGAGGTGAGTGCAAATGCCGGAGAAATAGATGAAAAGGAAGATCTCCAGGGATCTCTTCTATAAAACAGGGAGGAGAACAACTATGATACTGCATGATTTAAAAAAATTTTTTGTAATATGGACCTTAATAATCACCACAGTTTCATGCTCAAGTGAAAAATCCGTCCTATTCTGCGAAGGAATTGATGCCAAGGGAGCAGGAGTTCACTGTGGGAAGAAGTTTCATACCGGAGAGGTTACGGCAATTGTTAAGCAAGAAGAACCTTTTGAAGATAAAAAAATGGAAATAGTTGTGAGCCAAATTGCAGGAGAGGAGAAAATAAAAGTTCAGACAATGAAAATTGAACTGGACCCGTCAAAAAAACAAAAGTCATTCAATGTCCCCATGTACAATCCGGGAACATTTCAAGTTGATGCAATGATCAAAGGGAAGGTTATATCCAAGGGGACAATAACCCTGGTGGAGTAGAAAGAGTGAAAAGGAAAGCCCCTAGGGCGTTTCCTTTTCACTCTTTCTTTCCTCAAGGTATATGACAAAACCCATGCCAATAGCCCCCAGAACTATGGCCACATCGGCAACATTAAAGGTGTACCACCTGAAAAAATCATCAACTCCAATGGAAATAAAATCTACCACGCCCACTCTTCCCGGAATCAGCCTGTCAGTAATATTGCCTGCGGCTCCTCCTATAATAAACGCCATGGCATATCGAAACAGCTTGGGCATTTCCGATTCATATAAATAATAGGCAATCATGAGCACCAAGACGATTATGGACGCAATGAGAAAGAGATTCTTGTATCCCTGTAAAATACCGAAGACTCCTCCCCGATTATAGGTGAGATCAAATCTAAGGAAACCATTCAAAAAATCTATTTTCCTAAAATTTGAGAGATGCATCACGGCAAGAATCTTCGTATAAAAATCGAGAAAAAAAGTAACTCCCACAATTATCAGGGGAACAATATGCTTCTTTAAATTCATATTAGTCAACCTGCATCTCCTTTACAATATTCGTACATCTGGAACAGAGTTCTTCATGTTCAGGATCTCCTCCCAGCTCATCAAAGAAATTCCAACAGCGGGAGCATTTATGTCCCTGGCTTTTCTCTGCAGCGAGAGAGCAGCTATTGTAAGCAGTTAGACCGGAATCGTCTTCACACAAGGTAACCTTAGCCACCTGGAAAAAACGCCTCAGATCAGAACCCATGTCCTCCAAAATTTCTCGAACGCGATCGCTTTTTATAAAAAGACTGACCTCTGCTTCTAAGGAAGAACGAATGGTCTTGCTCTTGATCATGCCTTCCAGAGCCTTGAGAATGTCCTTCTTTATCTCGGCAACCTGTTCAACTCTGTCATGAACTCCCTCATTGTCATATTTTTCATTGAGTTCATAGTACCTCTCCATGTGTACTGAGTTTTCACGCCCAAGAAAATCCCAGATTTCCTCGCCGGTAAATGCAAGAATGGGAGAAATAAGCCTGAGGAGAGTTTCGTTTATTTCTCTGAGAACGGTGAGATTTGCCTTTCTCAGCTTGGAATCCTTTGACTCTATGTACAGAATATCTTTGGAAACATGAAAATATATGGACGATAGCTCCACTGCACAAAAGTTTATAATCTTTCTATAGACCAAGTGGAACTCAAAGTTTTCATAGTGGGAGATAATGCTCTCGGAGAGTTTATAGAGCTTATGGAGAATCCATTTGTCCACATCGGAAAGCTCCTCATAGGGCACATAATCGCTCTCAGAAAAATCAAAAACATTTCCTATGAGAAACTTAAATGTATTGCGAACCCTTCTGTAAGAATCTGCGACCTGATTTATCATGTTCATTCCGATGCGAACATCGTTTCTGTAGTCCTCGGAAGAAACCCATAGTCGAAGAATATCGGCACCGAACTGGTTGATAATTTTCTCGGGAGCGATGACATTGCCCAGAGATTTACTCATCGCCTTACCCTTTTCATCGAGAAGAAAACCATGGGTCAATACCGTATTGTATGGAGCCCTGTTTCTCAAAGCCATTCCGGGCCAAAACGACGACTGGAACCATCCCCTGTGCTGGTCGCTGCCCTCAAGATACATATCCGCAGGCCAACGGAGGTCCTCCCACTGATCTAAAACGGCAAAGCTGGAGACTCCTGAGTCAAACCAAACATCAAGAATATCAAATTCCTTAACAAAGCTCTCTGAGCCACATTCACACTTAGTTCCCCGGGGAATCAAATCCTTAATATCACGGGCATACCACTGATCCAGGCCCTCCTTTCTTGCAATTTCAGCAAAATGGCTTACTGAATCCGCTGACATGAGATTTTTGCCACAGCTTCCACAGTGAAATGACGGAATGGGCACTCCCCATGATCTCTGCCTTGAAAGACACCAGTCAGGCCTGGTCTCAACCATTCCCAGAAACCTGGCCTTGCCCCAGGCTGGGACCCACTGTTTTTTCTCAACCTCCTCAAGACCCTTCTTACGCAGGTCATTGTGATCCATTCCAAAGAACCACTGTTCAGTTGCCCTGTAGATAAGAGGTTTCTTACATCGCCAACAGTGTGGATAGGAGTGGTCAATTTTGCCTTCATGAATTAAGGCTTCACTGTCTTTCAGAATATTTACAACCTGTTCATTGGCATCAAAAACCTTGACGCCCTTCATGTCTGCAAACTCATCGGTGTATCGGCCATAGTCATCAACGGGGCAAAAAATTTCCAGACCATTGTTTAGCCCCACAATATAGTCCTCATGTCCATGTCCCGGGGCGGTGTGAACAACTCCCGTTCCCTGCTCCAGTGTGACATGGTTTCCAAAGATTACCTTTGATTCCCTCTCTATAAAGGGGTGCATGACCTTCAGCTCGCCAATCATATCGTTGGAAATTTCAACAACAGAGTCATGTTTCAACCCCGTGGCATCTTCAAACTGTTCAACCAGTCCCTTTGCCAGGAGGAGGCTCTCTTCACCAAATTTATATATTCCATATTCAAAGTCGGGGTGGAAACACACTGCCAAGTTGGCTGGTATTGTCCAGGGAGTTGTGGTCCAAATTACAACATGGAAGTTCTCTCCCACATTAAGACCTTCAGGTTTAGCCACAACGGGAAACTTGACATAAATAGCGGAGGAGGTGTGATTATCATATTCAACCTCAGCTTCAGCAAGGGCGGTGACACAGGTGGGGCACCAGTAGATAGGTTTCTTGCTCTTGTAGATGTAGCCTCCTGCAAGAATCTCACCAAAGACCTCAACAATTCGGGCCTCATACTCAGGGGACATGGTTTTGTAGGGATTTTCATAATCTCCCAAGACCCCCAGACGCTTGAACTCCTCCATTTGAATGCCGATGAATTTTTCGGCATATTCGCGGCACTGACCTCGAAGCTCAACCTTGTCCATCTCCCTGGCCTTGTTTCCCAACTTTTTAGAAACCTGAAGCTCAATGGGAAGTCCGTGACAATCCCAGCCCGGAACATAGGGAGCCTGGAAGCCCATCATGGTTTTGTGTTTAATTATGACATCTTTCAAAATTTTATTCAAAGCATGGCCCAGGTGGAGGTGGCCATTGGCATAGGGCGGACCATCATGCAAAATAAACTGCTCACACCCCTTTCGCGATTCAAGAATTTTTTTGTAAATATTTTCATTATCCCATTTCTTGGCAATTCCCGGTTCTTTATTGGGAAGATTACCTCTCATGGGGAAATCGGTACTGGGAAGGTTGACAGTTTTTGAATAATCCATTATTTCCTCGCTACTATCTTTTTGGCGGCAAACACTTTTTAGGTGCCCGGCACCCTCAAACTATATGAAGCCCGACCGAGTCTTTTTTTGTCAATATTTTTTTGGCTCCACCACTCTCTTATAATAAAGAAGAGAGTTAGAGAAGATATCGTTAAATTAATTATGAATTGATACTCTGAGAAACAGAAACTTTGGCTGAGTTTAAGAAACAAAAAATATCCTTAAATGCTAAGAGTTTTTATTGCATTGAGAAATAATTAGGCAATTCATCATTAAATTCAGGAAAGGTGCCAGGCACTGCAATAAATAGAGCTAAAAATAACCTATATTGCTCTCAAAACTCCTGTGCCTGGCACTCATTATGTCTCTTCAAGCGAGCATTTAGTGCCTGACACCCCCGGGAAACCTGCGGTGCTTTAACCTCCTACAAAACCAAATCTCATAAAATTATTGTAACCAAAAGAACTCCCACCACACAAATATTATTTCAGGAGCACAGAGTCCCGGAAAAAGAGTCAAAAAATAAAAAACAAAAGAACAATTAAACTTGACTAAGACTCAATGTGCCAAAGTATATCACTATGCACTCAATTCCATAGGAGAAAAGAAATGTTAAAGCGTGTAGGATTATTTCTTCTGACCAACTTTTTGGTCATCATAACCGTAAGTTTGGTTCTGAACATAGTACTGCCCATGTTCGGCATAGAGCTTCAGGGAGCAACCGGACTGGCAATATTCTGCGGTATTTTTGGTATGACAGGAGCTTTTATTTCCCTTGCCATGAGCAAGTGGATGGCAAAGAGAGCCTACAATATACACATAATAAGCCACAACGATAATAACTATGAACTGAGAGAAATTCACTCCATGGTGGCAGAACTGGCCAGAAAGGCAGGACTTCCCAAAACCCCGGAAGTTGGAATATACCAATCCCCTGACCCCAATGCCTTTGCCACAGGTCCATCAAAGAGTAGCTCCCTTGTTGCCTTTTCAACAGGGCTTTTAGATGCCATGGACAGAAAAGAGATTGAAGCCGTTGCAGCACACGAAATTTCACACATTGCCAATGGTGACATGGTAACCATGACATTGCTCACAGGTATTGCCAACGCACTGGTTATGTTTCTTGCAAGACTCATCGCAGGAGCAATAAACAATGCAATGAGCGATGAAGAAGGCGAGGGACTGGGATTTTTTGCCTATGTCATGGTCGTTATGCTGCTGGAAACAGTACTCATGATATTTGCGTCAATTCCCATTGCAGCATTCTCAAGATACAGAGAATACAGAGCAGATGCAGGCTCAGCAAAATTAACTTCTCCACATTCAATGGCAGATGCCCTGAAGGCTTTGAGCAGAATATCGGGGAGAATACCTGAAGAAAAGGACCAGTTCGCCATTGCTAAAATAGCATCAAAGCAGAAGACATCTCTCTGGGCGACTCACCCCTCTCTACAGGACAGAATTCAAAGACTGGAAACAGGAAGATTCTAAAATAAACTCACTATGTTGAGGCTGCATTCAGTCTCAGCATAGTGAATATATTATCAATCTTTTTAAAACACATTGCCAAGCCCCGTGAATTTATTATTTCAATCTTTATTTAATCAGGTTTTGTATTGAGTTCAGAATACTGTTCAGTTCATTTCTCAATTTATATATTTCATTCAGTATATTCATGGAGACCTCATTATTATCCTCATAATCATGGGCTATTTCATTTATCAAGTCTCTTATTTCAAACCATTCCTCAACATTGACGATATCAATTGTTTCCAACCGATTTAGAATATCTAAAAAGGGCTTATTGATACTTTCTCCCTGATACAGCAAGACCGATTTAAAAAGTTTTGCACCCATGCAATCTTGAAGTTTGGAAAATCTATAAATAATTTGGTCACTAAATGCCACATCTTCAATACACGATGAAATTGTTACAAAGTCTGCTTTTCCCAAGGGAAACCTGTACTTTTTTTCAAGCATGGAAAAGGCAACATTCAGCCTTTCCAGATGCTTAAAGCTTTCCCCTAAATTATCCTTTACCCTCTGTTCGTGGACTACAGTTTTATTCCCCATTTTCTTGCCTCTTGCTCTATTAAGCGATTTTCATCTACGTTAAAAACCACATCTATTTTTTGCTCTCCCAAATCTCGCTTGATGCGGGATAAAAACTTTATTTTCTTTTCAAATAAATTATCATGATTTTGCACAACCAGGAACAAGTCAATATCCCCTCCCTTTTTATTGTCGTCTGTGCGAGAACCAAAGAGGAAGACATCGCCCTCGTGAAAAAACTCATGAAAATACTTCTTGATTGTAGCAATATACTCCGGTGACAACCTCATAATATGTAACCTGTTATCCTCAATACTTTAAAGTTCATGAAATCC
>PDWJ01005347.1_pt1 | contig 10617 bp, 10 predicted proteins | sample 1430881 | NCBI WGS metagenome assembly PDWJ01 (sample SAMN01162460, study PRJNA174530) | Oral metagenome, whole genome shotgun sequencing project. | biome: Marine environment; feature: Marine mammal; material: Swab sample of the gingival sulcus; isolation source: swab sample of gingival sulcus... | reverse complement strand
TAAAATTGACTCAACTAACCATATTGCTTCCAATTTAGAAAAAAGCTTAATCAAAATTCGACAAGATGCAAGAGCACGAGTTTATTCTAATGAAGATAAATTTTTCAGTTTTTACGACAATACCTCGTTGAATTTTATTCCTGTAATCAATGACAAAGAGAGGAACGTTTTTATATTAACTGGGCCACAAGTTTCAGGAGTTGTATTACTTGGAAACGACTATAAATTGAGTTATGACAAGAAAAATGAATTTAAGAAAAAAAAGAAAATTCATAACTCAATTTTACAATTCCCATACACTTCTGGAGATAAAGAAAACCCAACTGTTTCGACAATTCATTCGCATGTGATAACTGAATACATTACATCTACTGACATTTGTACTTTATTACTGTATAAAAACTATGTTGCATGGAAGCAGCACATTGTTATGAGTAAAAAGAAAGTCTCAATATTTAATTTAGAAAAAGAATCCCTTTTTACAATGAAAAGAAAAACTTGGGAAAAAATTTATAATATTGAAAAAGATAAAAAATAACAGTTGCCAATATAACAGGACTATAAGCGATATGAAAGACCAAGCGTGTAGTCAGGGTTGAACAACATAACAAAATAAAGCTGTTTGTAAAAAATCACATTAAAATTATCCTCTCAACCATATATAGAAGACAGAGAGCCATTACCGGAAGATAGAAGATAAGAATTTCGTTTTGGGTGCATAAAAAATACTTTTATTTCCCCTAGCGATATTGTTTTCATTTGATTGCTTAGGTCATACACCAAGAGCGTTGTGACTAATGTCTAAAAATAGCACTTCAAAACAAAATTTGTTTACTAAAAAAGAAACTTTTATCTTTGCATCAAACAAATATTCGAATGACGGAAAAATTTAAAGTTGAATTTCTTGAAGAAGTTTTTGAGTTCTTGGATAAAATCGACAAAAAAGCTCGAAACAAAATTCTTTTCAATATTGACATAGCAAAGGTAAAGACAGATAATACGCTCTTTAAAAAACTGACTTCGGATATTTGGGAATTTCGGACTTTGTTCAACAAAAAACAATACCGACTTTTTGCATTTTGGGACAAAACAGATAATAAAATGACTGTTGTAATAGCCACACACGGAATTATCAAAAAAACACAGAAAGCACCAAAAAAAGAAATCGACAAAGCAATCGAATTAATGAACAAATATTTTGAAAATAAAAACAAGAAATAATGAAAACGTACACATTTGATGAAGTAAAAGATAAATATCTTGGTAAAAAAGGCACAGCGGAAAGAGATGCTTATGAAAACGAGTTACGACTTGACCTTATAGGAAAAGCAATCAAACAAGCTCGAAAAGAAAGAAAATTGACCCAAACCCAATTAGGGGAATTAGTCGGAGTAAAAAAAGCACAGATTTCAAAAATTGAGAATAATTTGACTGACGCAAGGTTTGAAACCATTTTAAAAGTGTTTAGAGCATTGAACGCAAAAATTAGTTTTAATGTGGAATTATTAAACCAAAATATAAACTTGGCAAATTGAATAAAACACTACCCACAATAATGGCTATAAGTAATTGGGGGTGAAAGTGATAAAACAAAAGTATAAACATAAAACAAAAATCGGTGCTAAACTGAAAAGTTAGAGAACTAAAATCCCGACCTACTCATAGCCCAACCCTTAGCCACAAGATACCACAAAGTGTGTAAGTTTTAAATCAATTAATTATTTCCCTTTTCCGGGAAGTTTTATACTTTTGTTTACGGCACATTGCTCTAACTCGCATTATTATCTTCGATGCCGGGTTAAGACAATAGTTAATCCGCAGCCGGATTAGCTTTGTTTGGAAATATATTCAAAAATTTTATCCGCATCTTTCGGGTGAAACCACTTGTAATCCTTATCGCGTTTAAACCAAGTAATTTGGCGTTTGGCATAGCGGCGTGAATTTCTTTTTATCAACCTGACTGCTTCGTCAAAATCATAGATGCCCTCAAAATAGGGGAATAACTCTTTGTATCCTACGGTGTTGAGCGAATTAAGCGATTTATCTTTTATAAAAGTCCTTGCCTCGTCAAGCAAACCTTCGTCAAACATCATATCAACACGGCGGTTAATTCTTTGGTATAGCTCCTCTCGGTCTCTTTCAAGTCCAATTTTCACAATTTTAAAATCTCGCTTTTTGCTTGATGCCGTTAAAAATGATGAGTAGGTTTTCCCTGTTTGAATACATACTTCCACCACCCTAAGCATACGTTTGGCATTATTCAAATCAATAAGTTTATATTGCTCGGGGTCTAATTTTTGAACATCAAAACGTAAACTCTCCATACCTTCTCGCTCATATTTTTCGGTCAGGTCTTTTCTTAATGCAGCGTCTGCATCGGGGAATGCGTCTATGCCTTTGCATAGTGCATCAATATACATTCCGGAGCCGCCGACCAAAAAAACAATATCTTTTTGGGCAAAAACATCTTTCAGAATATCCAAAACTTCCAGTTCATATTTTCCCGCACTGTAATATTCATAGATTGATTTATTTGCAATCATGTAGTGTTTTACTTTTTGCAAATCTTCATCAGACGGTCTGGCAACCCCGATTTTCAGCTCCTTGTATATTTGCCGCGAATCGGAAGAGATTATTTCCGTGTGAAACATTCGAGCAGCATCAATGCTTAGTTCGGTTTTGCCTATTCCGGTGGGACCCGTAAGTATAATGAGCGTTTTGTTCAAAACAGTCCGTTTTTTTTGCAGCGTTAAGGAAAAAATCTTAATCAAAATACTGTCCGCTTTCTAAAAGCGCTTGTAATTTGTCTGTTTGTTCTACGGTTCCGAGCACAAAAACTTTGTCTTCATTTTTCAATTTTATATCACTCTTCGGGTTAAATATATATGTTCCGTCCTCCGATTTCAAGCCTATAATATTTGCTCCGGTTTTTTTCCGAATATCCAGGTCTGCAATGGTATTATCAACAAAACAAGCCGCCAAATCATTGCAATGAATTTCCGTTAAATTAACATCTTGTCCTTCGCGCAACATAATAAGCTCAATAAACTCCACAATATCGGGTTGCGTAATCAGTTTTGCCATTCTTGCCCCCCCCACGATATCAGGCATGATAACATTATCGGCACCGGCTCTTTTCAGTTTGGAGAAAGAATGCTCGTCAGAAGCTCTTGAAATAATTTTCAAGTTCTTGTTTAAATCTCTTGCCGTGAGAATAATCAGCAGGTTTTCTGCATCATTCGGCAGAGTTGTCAGAATGGCAAAAGCATTTTCTATATTTGCTTTAATAAGGATTTCTTCATTAGAAGCATCGCCTTTAATAACTGTTATGAGTTTTGATTTTAAAAGTGCTTCATTGGCATCACTGTGGAGCAAATTTATATCATTATCTATAACAACTATTTTTTTGTTTATTTCAATTAAATCTTGAACGGCTTTTTTTCCGTTTCGACCAAATCCGCATACGATAATATGATTTTTCAATTTTTTTAGTTTTTTGGTTTTATAATACAATTTAAGGGCTTTTTTATAGTCGCCGTCTATAAAAATTCGAGTAACGGATGTTATGAAATATCCGAAAAGTCCAAGGCTGATAATGATTAAAATACTCGTAAAAACCATGCCTTCCGGCGAAGGTTGTTTTATTTCGCCGTAGCCGACCGTTGACATCGTGATTATGGTCATGTAAAAAGCTTCGGTGAAAGTATAATTTTCTATAATCACATAGCCGATAATACCGGAAAGAATGATAACCAGTAAAATAATGGAGGAAATATATATGTTTCTAAACTCTTTCGTCATTTATTTTATTGTTTTTGAATAATTTGATGTCCTATTCTACAATCCAAGCATCGTTTTTTTATGCAATATTCATTATACAATTGAATAAACGATTGCGAAAAATAAGCGTTTTTTATGTCAATGCCTATATTTTCCCATTTTTTTGTAATATTATTTTTCTCAGCTTTAATATTCTCAAGAAACATAAGTGCTTGCTCCGTTATTTCCGGATTGTTTTTTTCTTTGCCGTATAAAAGTAAAATAGGAATAACCGTATTTATAATGATTGAATATATGCCGGCTTTACCGAGTTGTTTTGTTTTTGAGCTACTCTTTTTCCCGAATTTATAATGTGTTTGCCAATAGTCGCTTGTCGATATATGAAACAGTTTTTCGAGTTCGGATACTTTTTGAGCTTCCAAAACTTTTGAAAAAAGATGTGATGATTTAAAAATTAAATCGGCAAATTGAGCGATACGCACAGTGGGGAAATTAGACGGGCGTATGCGTAAAAATTTCCATAAATGTGCATCGCCGGTTTGCAGCGAATATTTGTTTTTCAAAAATTGATACTCTTTTTGCAGTTGCAAATAATAATCATCCTGTATTTTGTTGTCGGACAACATGCCGGCTTGACCGAACAACAAAGCTTCTATTTGAAAAAGATTGTTTTTGTGTTTGGCAAGAATAATCGAAGGCAATGATTTGGCCAACAACTCAAAAGGCAAAGCATTGACTTTAAAGCCAAATGCTCGGGCAGTCATAATATAGCATAATTCTTCCCAGTTTTTTGTTTTAAATTCGAGCAAAATTTTTGCAAAATCAGTTTTTTGCTCGGCACGCTCAACCAAAAGGTTCGACAACCAATTGTTCAAATAAAAGCGGTCGATTTGCTTGATATAATCTTTGCAAACAATGCTTTGTTCCGTTTTTATTAAGCTTAAGTAATGAGCATACAGCTCGCTGTCGAAAGGCAGCACCAAGTTCGGGATAATTTTATTGTCCTGAGTGCGCGTTTCACGGTCATTTTCTGCCACAATATGCAGAATAACATTGTTATATGCCTTGTCTTCATGGTGTTTATGCTTATACCAATCAGATGCTTTCTTGTGAATTTCAATATTCCCTGCCCAAACCGTATCGGCAATCTTAATTTTTGCATTAAAAAAATCCGGGCCGGCATCGGTATTTTGTATGCCGGTTGAAAGCACCGTAACGGCATTATTATTTACATCTTTCAAATCCTTATCAAAAAGTTTGTTCTTCCAGATATAATGCAAAAAAAATTCCGGTATGTCTTTCCTGAGAAGCATGAGTTCCTGTGGCTATATTATTATGGCAAAGATACATTATTATATTGAATTTCGCCTTAAATTCGCGGGTCTTTTCCTTAAGAAAAGCCCAAATACTTGCCGGAAAGACTAAGCCGAAGTCGAAAATCAAAAAAAGCCGCTCGCACTTATTTGCAAGGAAGCTGTTCACAATTTCATGTTTTTTGAGGAGGGTGGAGAGAAAATTATAGAAATAAAAAAATTGCCCCGTTAATCGGAGCAATTTTCGGTTTTCCTTGTTTTGATTTAGGTTTACAAGTAAAAATTTAGATTGTTTGTTTATCTTATTTATTAAAAAGATGTATTTTTGTTTTATATTCCATATTTTTTCATGAAAACTTTTATTTTTATTTTCTATTTTGCCATTTTCTAAGATTAAAAATGAATAACAGAGCTAAGAAAAGCCTTAAAAATTTAGCCACAGACGATCGTCCTCGTGAAAAACTATTGTTAAAAGGAATTGCAGCATTGTCCGATGCCGAACTTATTGCCATTCTAATAGGCAGCGGCAACAAAAATGAAACTGCTGTTGAATTAGCACAAAGAATTTTGTCGGATCATCAAAATAATTTGAACGAAACGGCAAGATTAAGCATAAACGAACTGCAAAGATACAAAGGCATCGGCGAAGCAAAAGCGATAAGTGTTGTGGCAGCAATGGAATTGGGCAAAAGGCGAGAAATTTCAAAAGTTATTGAACGAAAACAAATTAAAAGCAGCAAAGATATATTTGAAATTTTCAGCAAAAAGCTTGGCGACTTACCCTACGAAGAGTTTTGGCTGATTACACTGAACCGGGCAAATAAAATAACCGAACTGAGAAAAGTAAGCTCGGGCGGAACCACCGGAACGATTACCGACGTGAAAATTATTTTAAAGGCTGCGATTGAAAAAACGGCATCAAGCATAATTGTTTGCCATAATCATCCCTCCGGAAACGTAGAACCGAGCAGTTCAGATATAAACGTTACCAATAAACTGAAAGCAGCTTGCGAATTAGTCGATATTTCATTCCTCGACCATTTGATTGTTTCATACAACAGTTTTTACAGTTTTAAAGATAAAGGTATGCTATAATTAAAAATAAAAAATGAAGCATCTCATTCGTATCATACAAAATAAAGACATCGACTCCTTGCTCTGGGACCGATGCGTTGCCCGTGCAAAAAACGGCGATGTATTTGCCTATCACTGGTATTTGAATGCGGTGTATGCTAAATGGTACGGCATTGTGCTCGGGAATTATAAAGCGGTTATGCCTTTGCCCGTAAAGCATTTTTTAAGTTTTAAATATTCAAAAAACAATATATTCAGTCATAACACAAATATTGCATACTCGGACGAATTGCCGCAAGAAATAATAAATACTTTTTGTTTGCTTGCCAAGCAACAGGCAAAAAGAGTGAGCCTATATACCGAAAATAAATCCATTTCGCTGAAATCATCAAAAATAGACACGCATTATTCTTGGAAATTAGATTTAATACGTCCGTATAAAGATGTGAAAAACGGCTACAAAGATGAGATGAAAACACAGCTTTTAAACGGCATATCTTTTAATGAGGGTATCACGCCCAACGGCATTGCCTTGCTTGCATCGATTACCGGCGCATTCACAAAATACGAAATAAATACTTTACGGCGCTTGTCGGCAATTACTTTACGAAAAAGATTAGGGCAAATTTATGGAGCATTTAATAAAAACAATCAGCTTATTGCCGCCGTATTGTTTGTTGCGTCCCACTACAAAGTTCATATTGTTGCACCGATATTGACAAAAGAAGCCCGAAAAGAACAAGCACTTTACGGTTTAATTGACCACTACATTAAGCAACACTCCGAAAAAGCCCTGACTTTGGATTTTTGTGGCATAAAAGATTTGCCGGAGAGTTTCTTCGACAATTTTTCCGCCGTAAAATATCCCCGATACAGAATAAAATTATAAGCCGAATCTTTATTGCCGGCATACTTCGGCAAGTGTGTTATTTTGAAGTAGGTGCTGACCGTAATAGAACTACTTGGAGAATAACTCCACCTAACTAAAATTGCAAACTTTTGCTTTGAAGTGTTTTAGGTTTTAAAAATCAATCTTCCTACACCCTCTTTTCCCGGAGGAATTTTGCCGGTTGCCAAAAACTTTGAAAATTGCAAAGAACGTACTCGTGGCAAATAAGTGCGAGCTGTTTTTTCTTCAGACTTTGATATTCCAACTTTTAAAATTTCCATAAGGATAAAGTTAGCTATTTGATTTTAGCTTTTCAAAAGTCTCGAAATGCGGCTTAAGATAACTTTACTTGTATTGTAGCCAGTTCTTGTTCAATTTCCTCTATTGTTTTGGGAATGTAAAACTAAGCCTCATTTATATTTTTAGACTTTGTGATAATCAATACATTATGCCCCAAGGAATTTGTCCAACAAGTTGTTGGATTTCTTTATTTTCTATATTTTCTTGATTGTGAAAGTTATATAGCTTTTTCATAGAGAGTAGATTCGAACGCAAGCCTCCAGTTATTAAACAGGAATAATGAAAGAAATATAAGAAATCTTTCCCTTGAAATGCGGTTTAAATTTTATTGCCGGCATACTTCGGCAAGTGTGTTTAGCTCAAAACGAAACCCTGCCTTTTGGATTTTATCCGAAGATACTTTGCTGCCTTCAAGCAAAATGCAGGACATCTCACCAAAAAACAACTTCATTAAAAAAACCGGAACACCCAAAGGAATAAATGGTTTTTTATAAACGGCTGCCAATTCTTTCATAAATTCTTTATTTGTAAACACAATTGGACTGACCGCATTGTACACACCTTTAATATCATCATTTTCAAGAGCAAACAAAAACATTCGCACCAAGTCTGTCAAGGCAATCCAAGGCACATACTGCTTACCGCTGCCTACGGGAGTAGCGGCAAACATTTTAACCGGTTTGAGCATTTTAGGCAAGGCACCGCCTTTTTGTGTCATAACCGCACCAATACGCAGAATGGCAACATGGGTTCCGAATTGACTTATTTCTTGAACGGCATTTTCCCATTTCACGGCAGTATTTGCAAGGAAATCATCGCCTGCCGCATCCGTTTCGGAATAATTTCTTTCATTGCTGACACTGCCGTAAAAACCTACTGCCGAAGCCGATATAAATTTTTCGGGTTTCTTGTCTGATTTTCTTATGGCATTTTTCAATAAGTCGGAAGATTGCACCCTGCTTCGGACTATTTTTTCTTTTTGGGCTTTCGTCCACCTTTTTGCGGCAACATTTTCGCCCGCCAAATGAATGACAACATCGGCAAATTGCAAAGCCTCAGCATCTATAAATCCGCTTTCGGGATCCCAGCGAAATCCCTTATCAACCGGCAATTTTTGCCTGCTCAAAACACGAACATCATAGGAGTTATTCTCCAATAATTGTTTCAATTCCGAACCAACAAGCCCGGTTCCTCCCGTAATTAAAATATTTTTACTCAAAACCTTTTGTTTTTATTCTTACACAATCCGTGTAAATTATTAAAATACAAATCTCTACTTCGTACCTAACACCATTGTCCAATAGGCACCGCTTTTTCCCACGCCAATATCCGTGCTTCGAGCACTCATCATATTTTTACAATGTCCGGGACTTTCTCGCCAAGCATTAAAAACAGCTTTTTCGTCCGAATAATTTCTCGCAATATTTTCGCCGGTTCCCTTTCCTTGGTAATTTGTCTTTTTTATTCTGTCCGTAAACCGGTCTCCGTTTTTGCTGACATGGCTGAAATAATTTTGCGTATTCATATCAATACTGTGAGCCTTTGCGGCACGCTCCAATTCATTGTCCCATTTCAAGGGAGCAACCGGCTCCATATAGGTATCTCCGCAATTGCAACCGCCTTCCCGCAACTTATTGACTAAATTCAAGAAAAATTGTTTGTCAATGACTTCGGTTTCTGCATCTTTATTCTCATCCTTTTCACAAGCATAAAAACTAAAGAAAAACAGCGTAAAAATAAGTATGTATAAGCCTCTTTTTTTCATAAATGCCGATAATTAACTAGGTTGTGTGAGCAGTAGCAGATTAAAATATATGAACTTTCAAATAGGCTATCAATCCGCTATTGCTTATATATTATTGTGTGTCAGTAATCTTACTCCTTAATTAAATCGTTTCTTTTAAGGTAAGACACAAAATCTTCAATAATCTTTCTTTTACGATTCTCAATATCTTGCTCAACAAAATCAAAATTCTTTGATAACAACTTTAACTCTTCTATAATTGAACCTTTTTTAGCAACCCCTTTATTATTAATGTATCCTTTATAGAAGTTTATTTTATCTACAAACCTGTAATCGGATGCTCGAATGTTGATTTTTCGTTCTAGCAATACCTTATTTCCTATTGATTCAAGATTTTTAATATTTTCTAGGGTGCCGTCATTCTCTTGTCGCTTTTTAGCAAAAATGTGTTCTATTTGAAATGTAGTTTTATTTGATGGTAGGATTTGGTTTTCATTTGTAAAAGCCCACCAAGCCAACATAGATTTTGTTATAGGTCTTCCATTTTTAAATTCAAAATTTTCAATCGCTGTTTTTAGTTTAACTTCATCAAATTTAAAATCTTTGAAATTTACAGGCTTGTTGTTAATTACGTTTATCATTTCTGCATAAACAGGAGTGCGAAGCGCGTTTACTCCGGGATTTGTAAATGAGTAAGCCCAAACAAAAGCGATTGTCTTAGTTAAGAAGTTATCTAATTGATTTTCTTCTAAATATCCATTTTCATCCTTATTTTTAAGAAAATATACAGATAAAAAATATGTCCACATACCATTAGGGGCATATTCTAAAACAAATATTTTTTTTAATATTTTATCAGAAAATCTGTCTATATTCTGATTTGAAATATCATTCCAAAAATCTAACAAAATTTCTAAATTCAATAAAGTATCCTTTTGCTTTAAAATAGAATACTTATCTTTTTCATAGAACTTGCGTAATGCTTCTGTAGTACTTGATTTAATGCCTTGCTTTGCACGTACAAAATACATATATCTTGTAAAAAGCTCATCCATTGGAGTTCCATAGATTGGCTTAAATATATTTGTACATACTTCTTCAAGTTTTTTCCATTTTTCAATAAATTCTTCTTTCTCATTTTTAGCACTGTAATTTTTGTAAAACTGTGCTTTGAAAATATCTGCATCAGAAAGAGGAAGTCCCCTATCGTTCAATGTTGAGAAAATTCTTAACGCCGTATCTTGTGATTCTGCTTCTACCGGCAAAAGAATACAATTGTTCAAAATTCTTGCCGGTAAATAAGCAAAATAAGAAGGATATTCATTTAAAAACTTATCAATATTTTCTTGAAAGAAACGATAGTTTTTTGCGTAATTACTCTTTTGTTCTTTGTTTGCAATACCTGTCCTTAGAATATCAAGAAACTCACCTTTGTCGTTATCTGTTGCAACTTCTGAATCAATTTTTAATACATTCGTATCTGCATCGCCAAATTCATTCGTTTTCCATAAACATTG
>PDWJ01005346.1_pt1 | contig 10617 bp, 9 predicted proteins | sample 1430881 | NCBI WGS metagenome assembly PDWJ01 (sample SAMN01162460, study PRJNA174530) | Oral metagenome, whole genome shotgun sequencing project. | biome: Marine environment; feature: Marine mammal; material: Swab sample of the gingival sulcus; isolation source: swab sample of gingival sulcus... | reverse complement strand
TTCGGTCAGCATCTCCCGAAGAAATGATGTCATCTCCTCCCTGTCGGTAATACCCGCAAGTACGGTAACAAGTTCGGTAAACGGTTTTGTCATGGTGAGCCCCCTTGTTTCTATACATAGAAACACCGCCCGCAAAAAAAAACAACCTCTTTTTGGTGGTTGGGAATATTTTCTTCCGCAAAAGGTTGATGTGCCTGCTTTTTCGATTTTTTCGGGAGGTCGGCCGGTGTCGGGGAAGAGCCGGCAATCGAATTTGTGAGCTGGACGACCACCGTAACATCAGTTCCGCAGCTGTTCCAGATCGATATGATACCGCTTTATCTTGTCATAGAGTCCTTTGCGGCTGAGCCCCAGTTTTTCATAGACGGCACCCACCCTGCCCCGATGCTGCCGCAATACGTTGACAATAAATTGCCGCTCCTGCTCCGCTACGAACTCCCGTAACGTCTGGTCATCACCCCTTTTTTCACCAGTGATTCCATCACAGCCGAGCACACAGATACGCCGAACCCTGTTACGCAGTTCACGAACATTTCCCGGCCAGTGGTAACTGAGAAAGTCAGCCATTATCTCCGGGCTGAAGGGCGAAATACTCTCTCCCCGTTCTCTGCCGTACTCCTGACAGAAAAATTCAACAAGCAGAGGGATATCTTCTCTTCTCTCTGCAAGCTGTGGCAGATGCAGAGAGAGGACATCAAGACGATAAAAGAGATCCTCACGAAACGTTCCCGCCGCAATCTCCCCGTCGAGCAGGCGGTTGCTGGCCGCGACCACCCGGGCGGCAAACGGCCGCTCTTCATTACTGCCAAGCGGGGTATAACAGAGATTTTCCAATACCCGCAACAGTTTCCCCTGCAGGGAGAGATCAAGAGAGCAGATCTCATCAAGAAACAGCGTCCCGTCGCCGGCAAAGCCCAATTTTCCCTCTCTTTCTCTCTCCGCGCCGGTAAAGGCCCCCTTTACATGACCAAAGAGCTCTGCCTCAACGATCTCTCCCGGAACAGCCGCCATATTCAATGCCACAAAAGGCTGCCCCGGGCGCCCAAGCTGATGCAGGGCTCTTGCGACCAGCTCCTTGCCGGTGCCGGTGGCACCATGGATAAGCACCGGATCACTCTCAACCGCAACCTTCTCAACAGACCGATACAGCTGCTGCATCAACGGATGGCTGCCCACCATGCCATGAAAGAAACTCTCCTTTCGTCTGCTGAGTCGATCCTGCAAGGCCCTGTTCTCGAGCACCAGCTGCCGCTTCTCGACCGCACGGCGCAGGGAGTTCAGCAGGATATCTTCATCAACCGGCTTTTCAAGAAAGTCATAGGCGCCCTGCCGCATCGCCTGAACGGCCATGACCACATCACCATGGCCGGTTATCATAATAACCGGCAGCTCACCATCCAGTTGCCTGATCGCTGCCAGCAACTCAAGGCCATCCATGCGCGGCATCCGGATATCGGTAATCACTGCAGAGCAGGACAGTCCCTGGCGCAGCTTTGTCAGAGCGGTCTCGCCGTCACCCTGCAGTTCCGGCTGATAGCCACTCAACTTCAACGTCTGGCCGATGGCTGAAAGCAGATAGCGGTCATCATCGATCACCAATATGCAGGCACCCTCAATCTCAGCGTCCATTTTCTCTCGATAATCAGGTGTTCTCATTGCTGCCGCCAACTGCGACTTTCTGATCGGGGAGCCAGACGGAAAAGGTGGTTCCCTTTCGCAACACGGTATTCATCGTAACAAAACCACCGTAACCACGCACAATACGCTCAACAATCGATAACCCGAGCCCCATACCGCCGCCGACCTCTCTTGTGGTAAAAAACGGGGTAAAGATCTTCTCTTCAAGCTCAGGGGATATGCCGCAGCCATTGTCTTTAATCGAAATGACCACCCACAGCCGCTGCTCAAGGCTGCGCGGATCAATCCCGCTCTTCCTCTCCATTCTGATCGTCAACAGCGGCCGGGTGGTATCCGCCATTGCCTGTATCGCATTCTGGATCAGATTCAGCAGCACCTGCTCAAGCCGGACCACCTGAGCGTTGACAAACAGATCACCCTCTTCAAGCTCAAGGGCAAGCTTTACTCCTGAGATTTCAAGCTGGGCCTCCATAAAGCCGAGAACATCAAACAGAATAATATTGACCCGGCATGGCGTTGCCTCTTCCTGAGCCTTGCTGGCAAACCCGCGCAGGCTGCGAATAATCGACGAGGCATGATTTATCCGCTCAACGATGGTGGAAAGATTTTCGTTGATAATTGCAGCGTGCTGAACAGGATCAGCCATCGCCTTCTGGCAGTTGCGGGCAAGCAGCAGCATCGTGTTTAACGGCTGGGTAAGTTCATGACCGATACCGGCGGCCATCTCACCAAGATTAACCAGACGGCCGGTGTGTATCAACTGATCCTGCACCTCACGCATACGGTCCATCACCGCAAAGAACTCACGGCGGTCACTGGCGATCAGCATATGGAGAATACGGCCGCCGGCAGTGATATGGGTGGAGCCGCGCAGCAACACCGGCACCGGCCGGCCTTCGCTGTTAATAAACAGGGTTTCCACATCACGAAACTCACCTGCCGCCAGTTTTTGGGTAATAAGCTGCACGGTCTCTGCTGTAGCAATATCGCTGAGAGAGAGTTGCTGCCCCTGCTGACAGCCGAGAACCTGATAAAACTCCCGGCTCGCCTGCAACAGCTCCAGCTCTTCAGAGAGGACAAGAAGCAGATCAGAGAGGCTGGAGAGGATGCGGTCAATAAACGAGTTTTTCGCCTTAACCTCCTCATGTTTTTTTAGCACCCGGATAACAAGATCACTCTTCTGTTTTTCAAAAAGATGAATCAGCGGATCATCTTCCATCTCCTCCCTCGCAAATCGGGCAAGCTCTTTTTCATCGGCCTTTTTTTCTGCCATACCAGCTCCTGTTCTCTGTTGTCCCCGTCATTTCACATCAGCTGTTACCGTACTGTAACACCTCCACCCGGCCACTGTCACCTGGTGGTAACAGTCATTGTCCCGCAACAACAGTGAATTCCGATCTTCTCCATTACAGACGTTACCCAAAGGGGACAAATCCTCTTTTCCCATCAACATACACATTCAGATAACATATTATTTTATCGTGCTTTTTTTGTTTTCTTTTTTAGGAACAGACCTTGCTCAGGAGAAAGAAGAAAAAGGAGGCATAACACGACAAGACCACACTCTATCGCCCGGGAAAAAATGAAGAGAAAAAACACCTACTATGCATCAGTCACCCGCCGTCTGCTGCTTGCTTTTTTTGGTCTCAGCCTGCTGCCGCTTATTGCGGTGGGGTGGATGACAAAAACATCGCTGCAGCAGACCAACCTTATCCGACTGCAGGAGCGGACGGTATCGATGGCCAATGCCCAGAGTGACATACTCTCGCTCTTTCTCAACGACAAGGTACAGCTGCTCACCATGCTGGTCAGGCTCCTGCCGCAGGACTACTTTGAAACGGCGGAAAACACCAACAAACTCTTTGTCGCCATCGGCAGCCGCGGTGACTATGTCGACCTGCAGGCGATTGCCGCCGACGGCAGACAGTATGCCTATGCGGGCCCTTACCGTTCAAAAATTGCAGGCAAAAACTACGCCGATGCCCCATGGTTTCAGGAGACCCTGCTCAGCGGTGTCCATATCAGCAATGTTTTTACCGGCTACCGGAACGTTCCCCACTTTGTTGTCGCCGTTACCAACCCGGTAAAGAGTTACGTGCTGCGCGCGACCATAAACTCCTCTTCATTTAACGCCCTGGTGCGGCGGGCACAGCTCAGTCCTCACAGCGACGCCTTTATTATCAACCGCGACAACGAGTTCCAGACCCCAAGTCTGTTGGGGAAAAAAGAGATCTCCAGCGACACGGCAGCCCTTATCAGCGGTAAAGGGAGCACCGCTCCGCTGAGAACAGAGACCGATATCCAGGTGGCACGCCCGCTGGCCAACGGCCAGTGGCAGTTTATTGTCCAGGCCGATATCGCCGATTCACTCTCTGCATGGCTGCCGATCCGTAACCGGATCATTGCCACCATTGTCGTTATCCTCGTTGTTGCGACAGCGGCAGCGATACTGGTTTCGGTCATGCTTGCCCGCCATATCCGCCATGCGGACAGGGAGCATGTCGCCGATTCACTGCAGTTTGCCCATATGGAAAAGATGGCCACCATTGGTCGTCTGGCGGCAGGGATTGCCCATGAGATCAACAATCCGCTGCAGATGATCAGTTCCCAGGCAGGCTGGATGGCGGAGCTTCTCCCTGAAGAGGAGCAGGGACAGGTGAAAAATCTCAAGGAGTATCAAAAATCCGTCGATAAAATTCGCCATCATGTCAAACGGGCGGGAACCATCACCCACAGGTTGCTCGGTTTCTCGAAAAAAATGGCCGCCCAACAGGGAGAGGTGCAGGTCAACGACCTGCTCCTGGAGACCATCTCCTTTCTCGACAAAGAGGCCGAACATGGCAATATCACCGTGCACCGGTCATTCGATCAGGAACTGCCCGCCATCCTGACCGATGGTCCGCAGCTGCAACAGGTTTTTCTCAATCTGCTCAACAACGCCATTGATGCCGCAGGCGACGGCGGAGAAGTAACAATTGCAACCAGCCGGGACGCAGGTGGAATTGTTATCACCGTTGCCGATAACGGCCCCGGCATCGCAAAAGAGCATCTCAAACAGCTTTTCGATCCGTTTTTCACCACCAAACTGCCGGATAAGGGAACCGGTCTGGGACTCTATATCAGCTACGATATCACCAGAAAACTTGGTGGAACTGTCAGCGCCGCAAACAGAAAAGAGGGCGGTGCCATCTTCACCGTACGACTGCCGGTTGTGCGGCTGGGAGAAGACACCTCACAGGGGTAAATTTTTCAGGAGGACAGGCTATGACAACAAAGAGTGAAGCAAAACTGTTCAGTGTGCTGGTCGTTGATGATGAAGAGGAGTTCCGGGAGATGACCATCAAGCAGCTTCTGCGCAGGAAATTGCGGGCAGAAGGGGCCGAAAACGGTGCGGTGGCACTGAAGATGATTGAAAAGGGCTATTTTGATGTGGTGCTGCTCGATGTGAAGATGCCGGAGATGGACGGAATTGAAGCGTTGCGGCGTATCAGGGAGATGAAACCGCTCGTTGAGGTTGTCCTGCTCACCGGCCACGCCTCGGTCGATTCAGGAATCGAAGGGATGAAGCTGGGCGCATTCGACTATCTGATGAAGCCGATGGAGTTTGAGAAACTGGTGGAGAAGCTTGAGGATGCCTATGAAAAACGCTACCACCAGCTGCAAAAAATTGAGCAGGCACAGATAAAGAGGCATATGGTCCTGCCGAGCTGATTTTCAGAGACCTTGACTTTCTATCAACAGGTTACCCGGAGAGATACGATGAATTTCTGCAAACAACTCTATCATATAATGCTGACCGGAGCCAGAGCCCATGCCCGCTGGGAACTGGAGATGTCGACAAATATTCTCACCAGCCGCAGGCGGAGATCTCTTCTGCTGATACTGCTGGTTCCGGTTCTGCTCGGAGGAATTGCGATTGCCGCAAACGATGTGGAACTGCCGTCAGTCATCGGCGGGAAATCGGCCTATATGCCGTCGCACTACAGCATCTTTATCTTTCTCTGCTCGATCTTCGTCGGGCTCTGCGCCGGTCTGATCACCGGCTGTATCGGCGCCGGCGGCGGCTTTATTATCGCGCCGGCCCTGATGAGTTTTGGTGTAAAAGGGATTCTTGCTGTCGGCACCGATCTGTTCCATATCTTTGCCAAGGCGATCATGGGCAGTGTCCTCCACAGAAAACTGGGCAATATCTCTGTCACTCTGGCAATCACCTTTCTGATCGGATCCATTTCCGGTTCGACCGTCGGCGGAGTGCTCAACCGCTGGCTCTACGACCTCAACCCGGTTCTCAGTGATATGTTTATCACCACTGTCTATGTGTTCATCCTTGGCTTCCTCGCCTTCTACGCGATGAAGGATTATCTCTCGACCCGCAAGGGGCTTGCCGGGCAACAGGGTCGGCAGTCAGGCGGCGAGGATATTCCCCCGATCGGCGCCAGGCTCCAGGCGATACAGCTGCCGCCAATGCTTACCTTCGATCAAGGGATTACCCCCGGCGGCCGGAAGATCTCTGCTCTTTTTCTGATTATCAGCGGTTTTATTGTCGGTATGGCGGCGGCGGTTATGGGTGTCGGCGGCGGTTTTCTGACCTTCCCGATCTTTATTTACGGACTTGGTGTTTCATCAATGACCACGGTGGGAACAGATATCTTTCAGATTATCTTCACTGCCGGATATGCGGCCTTAAGTCAATACGCCCTTTATGGTTTTGTCTTCTATACCCTGGCGCTGGGGATGCTGCTCGGCTCGCTTGTCGGGGTGCAGATGGGCTCACTGATCACCCGGGTGGTACCCGGCCATCTGATCCGGGGCTTCTATGCGATGTCTGTCACCGCCGGTTTTGTCAATCGTTTCTTCGCCCTGCCGGCCAAACTCTCCACCATGGGGTATATCAGCCTGGCGCCGTCAACCGGAGCGCTGCTCGCAACCATCGGCAATATTCTCTTCTTTGTTGCCATCGGGATCTTTACCCTCTGGGTACTTTATGTCTTCTTCTCCCATCTCAATGAACTTCGCGCGGAGGACTGATCATGACAACCAGCAATGAAAAACAACTGCAAAAACGCGGCCTGACCATGCTGACAATCTTTTTTGTCATCCTCGCAGTTCTTTTTACGCCCATTTTTCCGGGGGAGGTAAACGGGCTCGACTATATGGACAACCTTTTTAATATGATCTCAAAGGGATCTTCAGATTTTATCACCGAACAACAGCAGGATAACACCACGTTTACCACGGTGGAACTTAATCTGCAGTTCGCGATGAAAAGTGAAAAACAGGCCGAAGAGTTTGCCAGACAGCTCACTCTTGCGGGAGCTGCCGCCGGCACTTCCGCTGCCAATGTGACCGTGAAGGGAAATATGGCCGCCATTGTCAAGACCTCTCTTGCAGACTGCAGGGCAATGTTTGACAATAATGACAGGGTGGTGGAACAGCGCTATAATTTCAGTGGTCGAGAGGCACTTTTTAACTGGTGGACAGGGTATAAGGCAATGGTCAAGGTTCTCAACAAAGAGAAAAAATTCAAGGAGGCAAAATTTTTGGGAACCCTGTGTAAAAAGGCCATTGAACCGGCATATAACTATTTTGGTATAGAGGCGAAACCGTGGCGGGCCAATATCCTGATGATCGTACTGTCTCTCGCCTTCTATGTTGTTTATACGGTGTGGTATGGCTTCGGCATTCTCTATCTGTTTGAAGGGATAGGACTTAAAGCCGGTCACTGACAATATACTCCGGCAGCGGCGACAGCTGTACGGCCTGCCGCCGCTGCCCATCTATTGGCCATCGGAAATCGAGACGGGAAGACGTATCAGCTCTCATCCACCTTTTTGAGAAAATCGATGAAAAATCCTTTTCAGTCGCTGATAGATATTTTTCGCCCCCCGCCCCCTGTGCCGATTGATACGAAGGAGTTACGCGCCATCTTCGCAAGGCGCTATCAGCTCTTTCGCCGGCTGCTCACCGCCAACAATAACGCCCTGGAGGCGATGGCCGAACTGGAAAAGCTCTATCACGGACAGGCACCCTACCGTATGGCGGATATCAATCAGCGGATTACCACCATCCAGATCAACGTCTACAAGATGGTCTCCAACCTGCTCGAGATGGCAGATGGCCGGTACACCAGACTGGAAAAGATCGTTGAGAATATTACTGCAGACCTCGACACCCTGCTGCAACAGCAGCCGCCACCGCTGCACGGTCCCGATATACTGCCGCTGGCAGAAACAGACCGCAAAAAAGCGTCACTTACAGGCGAAAAGATGGCCAGACTTGGCGAAGCGGGACAGCTGGGGATATCCATTCCCCGGGGCTTTATCGTTACCGCCGCCGCCACTCGCAAGATACTCGCTAAGGAGCTCCACAGTGAAATCAACCGGCGGCTGCAGATTATCGATCTGGAGAATCCGGAGGCGTTTTACGCCGGCTGCACCGCCATCCAACAGCTTGTTCGCAACTGCACAGTCCCTTTACAGCTGCAGACAGATATCCATCAGGCCTTTGATCATTTTTTTGCCGCGGACAGCAAGATTGCCGTCCGCTCAAGTGCTCTGGGTGAAGATGGCAGTGGAGCCTCATTTGCCGGGCTCTACACGACCCGTCTGTACGTTCCCCGGCAGCAACTGCTTGCCGCCATCCTTGAGGTTATTGCGTCAAAATACAGCCCTCGAGCCATAGCCTATCGCCGCAGCCGGGGGTTCCGCCATGAGGATATTGAGATGTGTATCGGCTGTATTGCGATGGTCGATGCCGCAGTAAGCGGGGTGTTTTACAGCCATGATCCGCAGGGCAGAGCAGAGCTGATACGGATTAACGCCGTCTCCGGTATTGGCAAAGGGGTGGTCGACGGGACAGAGCAGACAAGCCTTTATCTGCTGGCAAGAGATGAACGGCAGAAAATCCTCCACAGTGACGGCAGCGATTTGCTGACCGCAGAACAGCTGCAGCAGATTGCGGCGATCGGCAGAAAACTGGAGAACCATTTCCACTCCCCTCAGGATATGGAGTGGAGTATCGATAACAGCGGAACATGTATTGTCCTGCAGAGCAGACCGTTACAGCTTCACAGCAACCCCTCTGCAGCAGAGGAGCATCCGGTTGCCAATCCCCCGCTTTTCTCGGGAGGAATAACAGCTGCAGGCGGCGTCTGCTGTGGAGAAGCCGTTGTCATCCAGACAGAGAAAGAGGCTGTCAACTTTCCTGACGGAGCAGTACTTGTCGTTGCCCATCCCCTTCCCCACTGGGCACCGCTGCTCAACCATGCAGCAGGTGTTCTCGCCGCAACAGGCAGTGAAGCCGGCCATCTCGCCACCGTTGCCCGGGAGTTTTCCCTGCCGGCTCTCTTTGGCTGCGGAGACGCCATCATGAAACTGGCCGGACAGACTCTGACCCTTGATGCCGATCACCGGGCAATCTATCGCGGCAACGAGGAGACTGTATTACAAAACAGACGCCGCAAAGAGAGTCTGATGACCAACAGCCCGGTGCAAAAAATCCTCGGAGAGGCATTGCGTCATATCACACCTCTTACCCTTAATGATCCCGACTCGACAAAATTCAAATCGGTCTTTTGTACGACACTGCACGATATCACCAGATTCTGCCATGAGAAATCGGTGACAGCGATGTTTCACTTCGGCGATCACTATAACTTTCACCAGGCATCGGCAAAACAGCTTATTGGAGATGTTCCCCTTGAATGGTGGCTGATTGATCTTGCTGACGGTCTTCGTGAAGGGCTGGATCCGGATGCAGACACGGTCCATATCGATGACGTTGTTTCCACACCAATGCGGGCGATCTGGCAGGGAATCACCGCCTGCCCATGGCAGGGACCGCCGCCGGTCAGTGTCAGAGGCTTTGGTTCCATTATCTTCCAGTCATCAATGCGCCCGGAATTTACCCCCGCAGTGGCGGCGCATAAACTCAATGCCCGCAATTTCTTTCTTATCTCAAAAAATTTCTGTAATCTGGGTGTCCGCCTCGGCTATCATTATGCGATGATTGAGTCCTATATCAGTGAGTTTCTGACCGAGAGCTATATCACCTTTCGCTTCAAGGGCGGAGCCGCCGATATGCAGCGCAAGGCGGTGCGGGCACGGCTGCTTGCCGAGGTCCTTGAGCGTTACGATTTCAGCGTGAAGTTACAGTCTGATTCCCTGGTGGCACGCATAAAAAAGCAGCCGACCGACTATCTGCGGCTGCGGCTGATGATCCTTGGCTATCTCAGCCTCCATGCCCGGCAGCTCGATATGGTGATGAACCAGGCGCAGATGGTGGAAAGGTACCGCAATAAATTCTTCAGGGAAATTGAGGAGATGCTGCAGAATTCAACCGTCAGTGAAAAGAATGAATACGAACAGAAAAATACTCCTTGTTGACGACGAGCAGGAGTTTCGGGAGATAACCGGCAAGTTTCTTCTCCGTCGCAATCTGGAAAGCCTGCAGGCGGAAAACTGTATGGCAGCGCTTGATCTCCTTGGCCAAAGGGAAAGAGAGGTAGACGTTATCGTCATGGACGTGTCGATGCCCGGTATGGACGGGATCTCCTGCATGGCTGAGATAAAAAAAAGCTGGCCGGATAAGGAGGTGATCATCCTTACCGGCCATGCCTCGTTGCAGGTCAGTATCAGCGGGATGAAAAAAGGTGCCTCTGACTACTGTATGAAGCCGGTTAATTATACAGAGCTGCTCGAAAAAATACTCCTGGCGAAAAAAGAGTTTTTTCATAAACAGGAGGACACAGCATGAGGCATAATTGCAGCAAGCAGTAATCTCAGCCAAAGAGATCCCAGCCACATTTCACCATAAGCAGGATCAGCACGACGCGAAAAACCGGGACAACGATTGTATCCGCGCGGCTGAGCACCATACCGCTGCCGATCCAGTTGCCGCAGAGGGAGCCGGCAATGGCGACAAAGGCGATCGGCCAGAAGATTCGCCCGTTGAGCACAAAAAAGAGAAAGGCGGCGATAT
>PDWJ01005345.1_pt1 | contig 10618 bp, 14 predicted proteins | sample 1430881 | NCBI WGS metagenome assembly PDWJ01 (sample SAMN01162460, study PRJNA174530) | Oral metagenome, whole genome shotgun sequencing project. | biome: Marine environment; feature: Marine mammal; material: Swab sample of the gingival sulcus; isolation source: swab sample of gingival sulcus... | reverse complement strand
ACGCCATCAAAACAGCCCTCAACGCGATCAGCCAACAAGAATGCGCAAACTACATCCAAAACGCAGGCTATAACTCAACCTGATCGGGAAAGACTCTAAGGTTAACGCCTTAAGGTTAACGCGATAAGATTAACGCCGTGAGGTTAACCCGTCGGGTGATGCTCTTTGTACCAGATGTTTCGTCAAACGCGTTAAGGTTAACGCCTTAAGGTTAACGCCATGTCCAGTCGCGCCCCGGCAGCCCGGCGCCCCGGCAGCCCGGTGGACAGGTGAGCGATGGCGCCGCCGGCGCGCGCGGCCAAACCGCCCGCATTGAACAGGCCCCGCCCGAAGGAGTGAAGCGCCCTTTGCCCGGCCCCCTCCCTTTTCCCGGCTCAAATACTCCGGCTGCGCCTGTCTCCCGCCCGGCGCTTCCCCGCAAACCCCGCCCGCAGCCGCTTGACCTTCCCGCGCCCGCGCCGCAGTTTGCCGCAAAGCTTGGGAAAGGCACGGATTTGGCCCGGATAACCGCCCCGTTTGCACGTTTCGAATGGATGATCGCCTGGCGCTACCTGCGGGCGCGCCGTGCCGAGGGGGGCGTCAGTGTGATGACCTGGATCAGCCTCATCGGCATCACCCTCGCGGTGGCGGCGCTGATCATCACGCTGGCGGTGCGCACCGGTTTTCGCGAGGAATTCGTCGACACCATCCTCGGCGCCAACGCTCATGTGACCGTCTACGCAGAGGCCCGGGTCGACGCCGCCGGCAATCTCGACCGCAAACTTCGGAGCTTCGATGCCTGGTCCGAACGCATTGCCACGGTCGAGGGCGTGACCCGGGCGGCGCCGCTGGTGAAAGGCCAGGTGATGGCCAACCACCTCTCCGACAACACCGGGGTGGAGATCTATGGCATCCGTCCCGCCGACCTCGCCACCGTGCCGCGCATTGCCCATCCGGAGGCCGCGCTGGGGCGGCTTGATGACTTCCCGCGCGGCATCGCCATCGGCTCCGGGGTGGCGCGCGAGCTCGGGGCGCGTCTCGGCGACCGGATCAAGATCATCTCTCCCAACGGGGTCAAGACCGCTTTCGGCACCACCCCCAGGGTCAACGCCTATGAGGTCACCTATATCTTCACGGCCGGGCGCTGGGACATCGACACCACCCGGGTCTATCTGCCCTTCGAAGAGGCCCAGCGGTTCTTCAACAAGGAGGGCGCCGCCGACGAGATCGAAGTGATGGTGCAGAACCCCGAAGCGGTCGAAAACCTCCTGCCCGAAATCGCGGCGGCCCTGGAGGATCTGGGCGGGGGGGCGCAGACCTGGACCTGGCAGGACAGCGCCGGCTCCTTCCTGCGCGCGCTGGAGATGGAAGACAACGTGATGTTCGTGATCCTTTCGGTGCTGGTGCTGATCGCCTCGATGAACATCATCTCCGGTCTGGTGATGCTGGTGAAGAACAAGGGCCGCGACATTGGCATCCTGCGCACCATGGGGCTGACCGAAGGTTCGGTGCTGCGGGTGTTCTTCCTCGTGGGCTCGCTTACCGGGCTCGTCGGCACCGCCGCGGGGGTGGTGCTCGGCTGCCTGTTCGCGATCTATATCGACCCGATCTTCGCGCTGGTCGACTATCTCGCCGGTGGCGGCGTCTGGGATCCGAGCGTGCGCGGCATCTATTCGCTGCCGGCCACGCTGGTGCTGGAAGACGTGCTCTCGGCGGTGGCCTTGTCGCTGTCGCTCTCCTTCCTCGTCACCCTGTTTCCGGCCCGGCGGGCGGCACGGATGAACCCGGTGGAGGCGCTGCGCTATGAATGACCCGGTGCTCGAACTCGACGCGGTCGAGAAATCCTACAACCCCGGCAGCCCCGGTGAGGTCAGCGTGCTGCGCGGGGCCTCGCTCGCGCTTGCGCCGGGCGAGGTGGTGGCGCTGGTGGCCCCGTCGGGGGCGGGGAAATCGACCCTGCTGCACATCGCCGGGCTGCTCGACAGCGCCGATGCGGGCACGGTACGGGTGAGGGGGCGCGACATGACCCGCGCCAGCGACCGCGACCGCACCACCGTCCGGCGTCAGGCGATCGGCTTCGTCTACCAGTTTCACCACCTGCTGCCCGAGTTCACCGCGCTGGAAAACGTGATGCTGCCGCAGCTTGCCAACGGGGCGGGGCGCGAGGCCGCCACGGCGCGGGCGCATGAATTGCTGGCCCGGGTCGGGGTGGACGACCGCGCGGCGCATCGCCCGGCGGAGCTGTCGGGCGGCCAGCAGCAGCGGGTGGCCTTCTGCCGGGCGCTGGCCAACGCCCCCGCCCTGCTGCTCGCCGACGAGCCCACCGGCAACCTCGACACCGAGACCTCGTCGATGGTGTTTGACGTCCTGATGCAACTTGTGCGCGAAACCGGCCTCTCGGCGCTGATTGCGACCCACAATCTCGAGCTTGCCGCGCAGATGGATCGGGTATTGCGGCTTGGCAACGGCATTGTGGCGGTTGCCTGACTGTCGCCTTGTCGGTTGATTTCTTCCGGTTTCGCTATACCCTTTGGACTCTGGGTAACAGAATCGTCTGCTAAAAGTCTGCTCGTGATGAAAAATTCAACCAAGACCATTGTGGCCGCCGCGGCGGCCGCAGGGATGTTTGCCTCGATGCTTGCGACAGCGGCGCAGGCAACCGAACGTTTGTCCACCGCCGGGCGGTCGGATCAGATCGTGATCCGTGTCGACAAGTCCGACCAGGAAATGACCGTGATGCAGGGCAGCCGCCGGCTGTTCAACTGGCCGGTTTCCACCGGGGCCTATGGCTATGACACGCCGGCCGGAACCTACCAGCCCACCTGGTTCAGCCCGAATCACCGCTCCCGCCAATATGGCGGCGCGCCGATGCCCTGGGCGATCTTCTTTTTCGAAGGCTACGCAATCCACGCCACCTTCGATACCTGGAACCTCGGCAACCGGGCTTCGCATGGCTGTGTGCGGCTCGAAATCGGCAATGCCGAAGAGCTTTACCGCACCGTTTTCGCGACCGGCAAGGACGATACTTACATCGTGATCCAGGAATAGGGCCATCCGGGACCGGGCCGGTGCGCGTTCGACCGCACCGGCGTTTCTGCGGTCAAGGCTCAGAAATCCACCACGACGCCTGGCAGCTCCAGAGATTTCAGCATCTCGCGCAGCTCCTGCCGGGCGGCGACGTTGGAGATGTTCATCTGGCCCTTCACGCCGACGTCGCGCAGGTCCAGGAGCGTCAGGCCACGCGGGAAAAGTTCCCGGAAGATCACCCGCTCGTTGAAACCCGGCCCGATCCGGAAGCCGATGCGTGCCGCAAGGTCTTCAAGCGCGCGGCCGACCTTTTCCTTGTTGACCATGCGCTGGGCCCCCATCCGGTTGCGCACCACCACCCAGTCGATCGGCTTGAGCCCCGCCTGAGCGCGCAATTGCCGCGCATTCCATACCATTTCCGAATAGACCGAAGGCCCGAGGATTTCGCCGGTTTCACCGTCGATCCGGGCGAGCAGGTCGAAATCGACAAAACTGTCGTTGAGCGGGCTGACCAGCGTGTCGGCCAGCGTGTGGGCCACCTGGCTGAGCCGGGTGTGCGACCCCGGGCAGTCGATCACGACGAAATCCCGGCTCTTGTCAAGGCCGGTCACCGCCTGGCTGAGACGCCGGTCATTGGCGTTTTCGCCCGGCGCAAGGCTCTTCGGATCCACATCGGGAAGCTCCGCGGCCTCCGGCGACGGCAGATCGAAGCCGTGGCGCTCCATGGTGGCCTTGCGGTTGGCAAGGTAGCGTGCGGTGGTCTTCTGCCTGAGATCAAGGTCGATTATCCCCACCCGGTGACCGAGCCGAGCCAGTGCGGTTCCCAGGTGCACGGCCACGGTCGATTTGCCCGCGCCGCCCTTTTCGTTCCCGACAACGATGATATGCGCCATCTTCTGCCCTCAATACGCGTGTTTTTCGGCGACCATACTGCGGCGAGGGCATTGAGAAAAGCTCTACGCCGAAGGAGAATGGTGAATGCGCAAGCTGTGCCACAGGGGGCGGGGCCGGTTGAGCGGGCACGGGCAGGTCGGGGCGGCGGGCTGATACGGGTCTTTCGCTGCGTCGGAGCAATGTCCGGCGAAGGCCGATATGAGGCGAGCCGGCCGAAGCGCCTGCCCTTTCCATCAGGTGGAAGAGCGCCCCCGCCCTGTCCATTAGTCCGGAAAACCGGAAGTCCGGAATTCCGGACTAATGGAATATGGAAACCCATGAAAATCACGTTATTTCAGCAAGATATATGGTTGACAGGTGATTGGCCGCCCGTTCCGGCGTGCGCAGAGCGGTATCGGGGCGGGGTGTCCCCACCCCTGATTTGGTGCGTCCGCCCCCCTGCGCGGGGCCGCATCGGCGCCCCGGATGCTTCGGTCCCCCCGAGCCGGTCCCGTGCCCTCACGGCAAAAGAAAACGCCGCCCCGGCGGGGGCGGCGTTTCGGTTGCTGACAAGTCCGCGGCTGGTTCAGAAGCCGAGGCCTGCGTATTTGTTCTTGAATTTCGACACACGACCGCCGGTGTCCATCAGCCGCGAAGTGCCGCCGGTCCAGGCCGGGTGCGAGGAGGGGTCGATCTCGAGCGACAGGGTGTCGCCCTCCTTTCCCCAGGTGGTTTTCATCTGAACCACGGTGCCGTCGGTCATCTTGACATCGACGACATGGTATTCCGGGTGAAGGTTCTTCTTCATCGTCTTTGTCCTTACTTTTCGGTCCTGGGCTTGTAGGTGGTGTCTTCGGCGATCCGGGCCGACTTGCCGCGGCGCGACCGCAGGTAGTAGAGCTTGGCGCGGCGCACACGGCCACGGCGCACCACTTCGATCGACTCTATATTGGTCGAATACAGCGGAAACACCCGCTCGACGCCCTCGCCGAACGAGATCTTGCGCACGGTGAACGACCCGGCGATGCCCGAGCCGTGCTTGCGGCTGATGCAGACTCCTTCGTAATTCTGCACCCGGCTCCGCGACCCTTCGGTCACCTTGTAACCGACGCGAATGGTGTCGCCGGCCTTGAAATCCGGGATTTTCTTGTCGAGCCGGGCGATTTGCTCGGCTTCGAGTTCAGCGATCAGGTCCATCTGATCCTCTCCATGATTGCTTGCGGTTGGCCCGCAAAGGTTGCTGCTGCCCCAGAGCTCCCAGGTCTTCACCGGGTCCGTCACCCTTGCGGCCTTGCTGCAAGGGGCGCCCGCGGGAGATGTGCCGCCGTTTCTTCCTGCCGGGCTGCCCGGAAACGGCACGGAAGAACGTGCCCGGACATGCCGGCCCGGGCGACTCGCGTGAGCCGCCGGACGGATGGGGTATAGGGAGAAGAGATTGAGCGATCAAGGGTTTCGGGGGCTCGTGAGTACGAAAACCCGTGATGAATATGCAACTGTGTGCCGCCTGTTTTTTCCTTTTCGAGATATTTGATCGCCGGCCGGATCGTTCTGGGCTACGGTCACCTCGATCAAACGATTCCTAACAGGAGTGACCCCCATGAAAAAACTTCTCGCTACCACCGCAGTGCTCGTCAGCACCGCGACTGTCGCGTTCGCTGGCAACGTGATGCCGGCTCCGATCGAGCCGGCGCCGGTCGTCCCGGTTGTGCCGGTTGCCACGACCGACTGGAGCGGCTTCTACCTCGGCGCCGCTGGCGGCTGGCTGGACGGCGAACTTACCCCGCCCGAAGGGGCCGCATGGAACGAGTTCGAGTTTGACGGCTTCACCTACGGCGGCTTTGTCGGCTACAATTACCAGCTCGATTCCGGCCTCGTGCTCGGCGGCGAACTCGCCTTCGGCATGGGCGAGATGGAAATCGGCGACGACGACGGTGCCCCCACCTTTGACGTGACCACGGTTGACCTCAAGGCCCGCGTCGGCTTTGCCGCGGATCGTGCCCTCGTCTATGGCTTCGGTGGCTACACCATGGTGAAAGCCGATGAATTTTCCGCCAACCCCAATCGGGATTGGGACGGCGACGGCTATGTCTTCGGTGGCGGTGTTGACTTCCTCGTGACCGACAACATCTTCGTCGGTGCCGAGTACGCCTACCGTGACGTCGAAGATTCCGACAACGACGACAACCCGGCTTGGGAAGGCAACGCCAGCACCATTTCGGCCCGCGTCGGCTTCAAGTTCTGATCTTCGTCTGAAGGTCAAGACTGCGCCGGCCCGCCTCACTGGCGGGTCGGCGCAAGTGTTTTTCGGGACATTTGCCAATCAAGAGTATTGGACCCTCGTTGCCAGGACATTGCCGTGTTTATTGTGCAACGGTGTGCGGCCTGTCTTCTGCCTTTCCCGACATTTGATCGCCGCCTGCAATGTTATGGGCTACATTCATACCAATTGAACGATTCCTTGCAGGAGTGACCCCCATGAAAAGACTTCTCGCGACCACCGCCGTGCTCGTCAGCACCGCGACTGTTGCTTTTGCCGGCAACGTGATGCCGGCTCCGATCGAACCCGCGCCGGTTGTTCCGGTTGTTCCGGTTGCCATGACCGACTGGAGCGGCTTCTACCTCGGCGCTGCCGGCGGCTGGACCGACGGCGAATTCACCCCGCTCGAGCAGGCCACCGAGCCCAACTTCGAGTTTGATGGTTTCACCTATGGCGGCTTTGTCGGCTACAATTACCAGTTCGATTCCGGCCTCGTGCTCGGCGGCGAACTTGCCTACAGCATGGGCGAGATGGAGACCAACGTTATCCGAGAGTCGGCGACCTTCGACATCGCCATGCTCGACGCGAAAGCCCGCATCGGCTTCGCCGCGGATCGTGCTCTTGTCTACGGCTTCGGCGGCTACACCATGGTGAAAGCCGATGAATTCAGCGACAACGCCAATGCCGAATACGAAGGTGACGGCTATGTCTTCGGTGGCGGTGTTGATTTTCTCGTGACCGACAACATCTTCGTCGGCGCCGAGTACGCCTACCGCGACATCGAGGATTCCGAAAACGACGACAACCCGACCTGGGAAGGCAACGCCAGCACCATTTCGGCCCGCGTCGGCTTCAAGTTCTGATCTTCGTCTGAACGACCATCACCGCGACGGCCCGCCTTGTGGCGGGCCGTTCTGCATTTCAGCCGCTGCACCGGCAAACGGCGGACTCCGGGCAGACTCGGGCAGACAAAGCCACCCGCGCACCGGTCTTCTGCGCAAAACCAGCCCCGCGCCGGGCGCCTGAACGGTCGCTCCGCCGGTGTTCGATGCGTGAAGGGCGCAGGGTTTCAGCCCTGATTGGCCCCCCGCAAGGCGCGCACGGCCTCCCGTACCTTGCGCCAGTCTTCCGCCTCCTCAGGCTTTCCGGCCTGCTCGGCCGCGGCCATCTTCGCGGCGGCTTCCGCTTCTGCCTTGTCTCCATGCGCTTCAAAGAGCGCGCGGGCGTAATCTGCAACCTTCTTACCGAACATGCTCCCTCTCCCTGGTTTGTCCGGAGGCGAGCCTCCGGGTGCCGTCGGCTGTGGTGCCAGTATGCCCCGGCGTTGCCGGGCAGGCAATGCGCCGCTGCGGGCAATGGCGAGTAGAAGCAATCGAACAAATCAGGGCGAAACCCTTCGATTCCTGTATGGATTGTTGTCTTTTTACAACTTTTCGTTTGCGGACACAGGCAGGCACACAAGGCGGGGGCATGCACCGATCCGAAACAGGTATAGGATTGCGGGCAAACGGGCAGAATAATGAGGAGGCAAAGGTGAAAAACACGCTCCTGGCCGCCATCGCCGTGGCCAGTCTCGCAACCGCAGCTGCCGCCGGCTCACCGGAACCACACATAGCCTATCTCTATCCCGGATTGCCCGGGAGCGACGCAAATTGGGGCGGGTTCTATCTTGGCGGTGTCGGAGGGGTCCACAGCGGCACGGCCGACCCGAACCGCCCCGATTTCGATGCCACCAGCCTCGGCGCTTTTGCCGGTTTCAATCATCAACGGGATCAGCTTGTCGTCGGTGTGGAAATTGCCGCCCAGGCCGGCGATCTGGAAAACACCCTGGGCAGTTTCGATATCGACCATCTGCTCGATGCCAAGGCGCATGTCGGCTACAGCGTCGGCGACGCTCTGCTGTTTGTCTCGGGAGGGTTTTCCGCCTTTTCTTCCGGCATGACCGCTATGACCGGCATTGATGCCACCGGCTGGAACGCAGGTGGGGGTGTTGACTACGCCGTCAGCGAGATGTTCTTTCTCGGCGGCGAATATACCTACCGCGCGCTTTCCGACACGGCGTCCACGGGCCTCGAAATTGCCCTTCATGGGCTGCAATTGCGCGCCGGTGCGCGGTTCTGATCGGATTTGACGGCAAATGATCTGCCGGGCGCCGGTCTGGTACCGGTCTGGCGTCAGCGCTGTCGGGGCTTTCGGGGCCTGTCGTCTCGTCTGGCCTCAAATGCCTGCCACAGATCCGGCCGCCGTTCGGCGGTGATGCGCTGTGCCTGCTGGTGCCGCCAGCGCTCCACCGCACCGTGATCGCCGGAGGTGAGCACCTCCGGGATCCTGCGCCCGCGCCACTCGGCGGGGCGGGTGTAGTGCGGATGTTCCAGCAGCCCATGCGCGAAGCTTTCCTCCTCGGTGGAGGCGGCGTTGCCAAGCACGCCGGGACGCAGGCGCACGGTGGCGTCGATCACCGCCTGAGCGGCAATCTCGCCGCCGGTCATCACAAAATCGCCGAGCGACAGCTCTTCGATCCGGTATTCCTCCAGCACCCGTTCATCGACCCCTTCGAACCGTCCGCAGATGAGGGTGATCCCGTCGCAGGCGGCGAAGCGCTGTGCGGTGGCCTGGTCGAAGGGCCGGCCGCGCGGCGAGAGACAGACCAGCGGCCATCGGGCGCGGTCGTCGGGCAGGCCGGCGCAGGCGGCGTCGATCGCCTCTCCCAGCACATCGGCGCGCAGCACCATGCCGGCGCCGCCGCCAGCGGGAGTGTCGTCGACATTGCGGTGCCTGCCCTTGCCGAAACGGCGCAGATCCAGGGTTTCGAGCCGCCACAGCCCCTCGGCGAGCGCCTTGCCGGTGAGGCTTTCGCCCAGCACCCCGGGAAAGGCCCCGGGAAACAGGGTGATGATCCGCGCTTCCCATGTGCCGGCGCGCTGCGGGCGGTCCTCCATCAGCGGAGGCGGCGTGAGGCTCGGCGCGGGAGCGGGCCGCCCGTGCGAGCGGGGCGGGGGGGTGTCGGGCGTGTCGTTCATGAGCTTTCCTAACCCGGGCAGGGGCGGGGGAGAAAGACGCAATCGCGCAAGTGCGGGCTGCGGGCGGGGTGGCGGCTGGCGGGCGATGGCCCTGGACTGCCCGGGCGCCGCCCCGCGGGTCCGGCGCCGATTGCCGGTCAGCCGGGGAAAACCCCTTCCGGCGGGTCGGCAACGATCCGGCCCAGGCGGAGATCGACCGTCGGCACCGCGGCCCTGGTGAAGGGCAGAAGCGCCGGGGTTCTGAGACCGGGCCCGGTGACTTCCAGAAGGTCGCCCGCGCCGTGGTTGTGCACCGCTGTGACACGCCCGAGCACATGGCCACCGGTGTCGTGCACAGTGAGGCCGATCAGATCGGCGTGGTAGAATTCGTCGTCGGGCAGCGAGGGCAGGGCGTCGCGCGGGGCGAACAGCCTTGTGCCGCGCAGGGCTTCGGCCGCCTCCCGGGTGGGGACGCCATCGAGCCGGGCCGCGAAGCCCCCGGGGATGCCACGGGTGATGGCAACCGTGAAGCGCCGCGCCCCGTCTTCGGTATAAAGCGGCCCGTACTCGCCGATGGCCTCCGGCACGGCGGTAAAGCTCTTCAGCCGGACCTCGCCGTGGACCCCGAAGGCCCCGGCGATCGCCCCGACACAGATGCGCGCGTCGCTCATGGGAGCCTCCTGACCCCCGGGCGCGAGGCCGCTGGCCCCGCGCTCCGGGTAGATTGCGGTTGCGCCTTACTCGGCGCTTGCCTCCGCACCGCCCTCGGCCGCGGCCGCCTTTGCGGCCTTCTCTTCGGCGCGTTCCTGCGCGGCCTTGCCGGGCTCGCCCTTCTTCGGGTTGGAGCGCTGTTTCTTCTCCAGCACACCGGCGGCTTCGAGCATCCGGGCCACCCGGTCGGTCGGCTTTGCGCCCTTGTCGAGCCAGGCTTTCACCGCATCCACATCCATCTTGACGCGCTCTTCGCTGTCTTTCGGCAGGAGCGGGCTGTAGGTGCCGAGCTTTTCGATGAAGCGGCCGTCGCGCGGCATGCGCGAATCGGCGGCGACGATGGAATAATGCGGGCGCTTCTTCGAGCCGCCACGGGCGAGACGGATTTTCATAGCCATGATGTTTCTCCTGTTTTCAAGCTATTGGAGGGGCTTACGCGCCCTCGTTCCGGTGTTTCCGGTGATGGTTGATGACTTCCCGAATGATGAAGTTCAGGACGGCCTTGGCGAATTCCGGGTCGAGATCGGCCCGGTTTGCGAGGTCTTCGAGACGCTCGATCTGCGCCGCTTCGCGGGCGGGATCGGAGGCGGGAAGGTCGTGCGTGGCCTTGAGCCTGCCCACGGCCTGGGTGTGTTTGAAACGCTCGCCGAGGGTGTAGACGAGGATGGCGTCAAGCCGGTCGATGGAGGCGCGGTGCTCCTTGAGGATCTCGGCCGCGCGGGCGGTGTCGTCGGTCATCGGGAGGCTCCTTTCGCGGCGGGGTGGCGCCAGA
>PDWJ01005343.1_pt1 | contig 10619 bp, 9 predicted proteins | sample 1430881 | NCBI WGS metagenome assembly PDWJ01 (sample SAMN01162460, study PRJNA174530) | Oral metagenome, whole genome shotgun sequencing project. | biome: Marine environment; feature: Marine mammal; material: Swab sample of the gingival sulcus; isolation source: swab sample of gingival sulcus... | reverse complement strand
TATGCAAGGCAAATGTTTAAAAAACATAGCGGTAAGTCATTGGCATAGCACTTTAGATATTAGCGATATAGCCGCCGGTTTGTATATGGTAGAAATCCGGAACGGTATCTGGGCAGAGCACCATAAAATAAGCATAGAATAATTTGGTAATTTGATAATGTGCTAATGCGAAAATTCGGTAATGTGATAATATGACAATGCGGTAATGTGCTAATGCGGTGATTTGATAATGCGAAAATTCGGTAATGTGATAATATGACAATGCGGTAATGTGCTAATGCGGTGATTTGATAATGCGAAAATGCGGTAATGTGATAATATGACAATGCGGTAATGGGTTAATGTGTTGGGAGTTGGAAGACGACATCTCGATACAAATCTGCTCATTCTTCGCAGATTCACTCGATGTGACGACAGGCGCGTGTTTATGTCAGTTCGAGTAGGTTTGAGGCACGAAAACCGTATCGAGAACTCGATACACATTTGTTCGTTCCTCACAAATGCACTCGATGTGACAAAGGGTCGGAAGACCAAAGACGGAAGATGGAAGGGCTGGTGTGGGCAGTGTGTAAAGACCTAAAGCAGAGACGTCATGCTGAACTCCATTTTCGTCATGCTGAACTTGTTTCAGCATCTCATTGGGGATAGGGGTTCAGCATGACGAGCTACGGCATGACATGAAGGACGGTATGACAATGAGAGGTGTACCCCCCTGCCTCATAAAAGGAGAATAATAAAACGTATGCCTTTAATTACCGGATTTTCGCATTAGCATATTATCGCATTAACACATTCTCGCATTAGCACATTACCACGCTCGCTGGTTTTTCGCGCTACCGGTTGTAATTGGGATGCTATATTAAGAACTTATGCAGTAGTTTGCTTAACAGTTGGAAACTTGAATAAAAAATAAGCCCCTAAATCTTTATGAATTTAGGGGCTTGTTTGTATTCTATAAAAATATGTTCCTTATCTATTGATAACTATTTTATTCATATATAAACCTTGTTTTGTTTTTGTTTGAACAAAATAGGTGCCATTGCTTAGTGTTGATACATTTATAGGGGCATTAGCTTGTACATTTTGTTGCATAATTATTTTGCCCTTATTGTCAAAAATGTTGATTTGAGCCTCAGTTACATTATTTTCAAGCGTAATAAAGAATTGTTCTTGAATAGGGTTGGGGTATATTCTAAGTGACCTTTGTTCGTTGGTATAATCTTCTATATTTTCTGTGTGGTCTTTGTATGTTAGTGTTATTGAAGTAGAAGCTTGCCATTCATCAAACTGATAAAGGTAAGAAGTTGATTTTGTAATAGGGTGTTTGATTAGGTTTATCATATAATCTTCGAAATAGCGTTCGAAGGGTCCGCCTACATCTGCTATGTCAATAGTTTTATCATATTCGTAGGTGTATTTAAAACCACTGGAAGTTTCTCGGCTTATGATATTATTATCGTTATCGTAGGTAAAAGTTATCTCATACAAAAATACCCATGAGTTACCCACTTTCTGTTCATCTACAATAGTACTTACAAAGTTATCATTGTTGTAGTTGTATGTTCTTCTTTGCAACACAGTTGTACTGCCTTCGCCACCTTCTATACGTTCAATATAATCTATATTGTCCATGCCATTGTAATAATATTGCTCATAATGCAAATCTTGCCAATCTCTGATGCCCCATTGGGTTTGTATGCGGTCTATCTTGCCATCAGCTTTATAGGTGTATATATACTTCCTGTTATCTCTCCATTCCATAACATCTGTAAAATAGACTTCTTCGGCGCTATATTCCAATAGTCCGTTTGTATTATATTTATAGGTAACTCTGGTATTGTATAGCTTATCGCCCGTATTGGGATCTATATCGTAAAATATTTCTGTTATAATTTGGTTATCAGTAGAATATTCATAGACTACAAACTGCTTTAATTGGTGAGTGTGGTCATATACATTTATCAACTCTAAAGTATCTGTATTGTTTTTGTATGCCACTTGTCGTATTTCCCATGGAGTTTCAAAATTTTCGAAATCGTTACGGTAAAAATACAAACTATCGAAACGATAATCAGATGTTTTGCCTGCTTTTAGTTGCATCCCCTTGCGTAGTTGATGCAATGGAGCAGAAAAAGAATCGGTGTTTTGTGCTTGACTGCATAAGCCTACAAATAGCAAAATAGCTAAAAAGATAATGTTTTTTTTCATGTTGTTAGTTTTTTTTAATAGGTTATTAAAATAAGTATTTAAATTGTTGTTTTTTTTGTTATCAAATGTTGTGTGTGATATTTTTTTGTTTAAGGTGATAATAAATAATGTTTATCTAGTAATAATTGCTGGCAAAGAACTTGGTTTGAAGATAAAGTTAGGTGTTTGATTTGGGGCGCAAAAGTAAATATTTTTTGTGATCGAAAGATTTTTTTTTAATATTGTTTGATATTGTTTGAAAAATTTTGTAAGTCATTTATAATGAGTTGTTTTAGTTGGCTTTTGTAGTTGTGTGATTAAGAAAATCTGATGTTGAAAAACAATAGTTTGGGATAGCGTATAGTGCCAAAATATCTCAAAAAATGAAATTCGTATATTTGACCTGGATTTATGGGTTTGAGGTGTAGATAATATGTCTATATTTGCCCCCCAAAAAAACATCTAAATATTTATGAAGCCTTATCAAGGAAATGTTGTAAGTAAGATGCCTGATGTGGGCACTTCTATTTTTGCTGTGATGTCTAAAAAAGCCATAGACAATAATGCTATTAATTTATCGCAGGGATTTCCCGATTTTCCTGTTTCTGAAGAGTTGATAGATCTTATTCACGCCAAAATGAAAGCCGGTAATAACCAGTATGCGCCTATGCCGGGTGTGCCTAAGTTGCAGCAAAGTATTGCCGCTAAAATAAAGCGTTTGCATAATGCCGATTACAATCCGCAAACAGAAATTACTGTAACCGCCGGAGCTACACAAGCTTTGTTTACTGCTATTACAGCTTTTGTGAAAGAGGATGATGAGGTTATTATTTTTGAACCTGCTTACGATTCTTATGCACCTGCTATTAGGCTCAATGGTGGGGTTGTAAAACGTGTTGCTTTAACGTTTCCCGATTATAAGATCGATTGGGAAAAAGTGGCCGGGCTTACTTCTAGCAGAACAAGAATGATTATTATCAATAGTCCTCACAACCCTACAGGTGCCGTGCTTGATGAGGAAGATATGGCTCAATTGCGCAAATTGACCGAAGGCTCTCGTATTTTGGTGCTTAGCGACGAAGTGTATGAGCATATTATTTTTGATGATAAACCTCATTTGAGTGTGTCGGCATGTCCTATATTGTCTGAGCGCAGTATAGTAGTAGCCAGTTTTGGTAAAACGTTTCATGCCACCGGTTGGAAGATGGGTTATGTAGCTGCTCCTGAAAATTTAATGGTAGAATTTCGAAAAATACATCAGTTTAATGTATTTTGTGTGAACACACCTATACAACATGCTTTGGCAGATTATTTGCAAGATGAAAAGCATTATATGGGTTTAGGTAAGTTCTACCAGCAGAAAAGGGATTTTTTCTTGAAAAGTATAGAAGGCTCTAAGTTTAAACCTATTCCTTGCCATGGTACTTATTTCCAACTCTTGGATTATTCCGATATCAGCGACCAAGATGAAATGGCATTTGCCGATTGGTTGATACAAAAGCATAAAGTGGCAGGTATTCCCGTATCGGCTTTTTATCATGACAAAGACGATCATAAAATACTCAGGTTTTGTTTTGCTAAAACAGATGAGACCTTAGCCAAAGCTGCCCAAGCCTTATGCAAGATTTAAAGATAGCGTTTGTACAGTCCGATTTGCATTGGAACGATACCCATGCCAATCTTCTACATTTTGAAAAACATTTGCAGGCATTGTCCGAGGCAGTTGACTTGGTAGTATTGCCTGAAATGTTTAATACAGGTTTTTTGGTAGAACCCCAAAAAATGCCTGCAATAGCTCCTGTTCAAGCCTTAGAATGGCTTAAAAAACAAGCCCTTACTTATCAATCTGTATTTTGTGCCAGTTTGATAGTGCAAGACAATGGCAGGTATTATAATAGGTTGCATTGGGTACAGCCCGATGGTGATATACACCTCTATAATAAACGTCATTTGTTTACCTATGGTAATGAAGACTGCTATTTCGATGCCGGCACTAAGGCTTTGGTGGTGCAACTTAAAAATTGGCATATCAAACCCTTGATATGTTATGATTTGCGTTTTCCTGTATGGGCTAAAAATAATTTGCAACAAGGGTGTTACGACTACGATATGCTGATATATATTGCTAATTGGCCGGCATCTCGTATGCATGCGTGGCGTACGCTTTTGCAAGCCAGGGCTATAGAAAATCAAGTGTATGTTTTGGGTGTGAATAGGGTAGGTGCAGATGCCAATGGAACTATGCATAGTGGTGCTTCTTTGCTTATTAGTCCTAAAGGAGACATTATAAGTGCCGAGGTAAACAAAGGGCAAGAAAGTGTACAGATACATACTTTGAGCTATGAAATATTACAGCAATTTAGGCGAGATTTTCCGGTAGGCAACGATTGGGACATTTTTAGATTACTTAATTAAGTCTGTAAGAAATATAGATGTGCCAAGTTTTTGATAAAAAATATTTTACTACTTTTGCGCACTGCTTTTTCGTTAAAAGCCTAGACTGTGTGGTTTGGCAGAGAGCTAAATTGCAAAAATAAACTCTAAAACTGAAAGATATGGCAAATTCGTTGATGGATCCTATTGGTAAACTAATGGGGCTACGTTATAAATCACATCCTTGGCATGGGGTAGATATAGGAGATGATGCTCCTGAAGTGGTAACTGCTTATATAGAAATGGTACCTACAGATACTGTAAAGTACGAGGCGGATAAAAAATCCGGGTATTTGAAATTAGACCGTCCGCAAAAATATTCTAATACGGTGCCGGCTTTGTATGGCTTTATTCCCCAAACTTATAGTGCCGAAGAGGTGGCTAAGTTTACCAATGAAAAAACCAATAGAGAAGATATAGTGGGAGATGGAGATCCTATAGATATATGTGTCTTGACCGAAAAGGAGATTACACATGGTGATATTCTAGTGAATTCTCGTCCTATTGGTGGATTTAGAATGATAGATGGTGACGAAGCTGATGATAAAATTATCGCTGTTTTAGATGGTGATGTAGTATATGGTCATTACAAATGTATCAAAGATGTGGAACCTCTTATTGTAGAACGGTTGAAGCATTATTTTTTAACCTATAAAGATTTGCCCGGTAGAGAATCCGAAGTAAATATTACACATACCTACGATGCCAAAGAGGCACATGAGGTCATTCGTCGCTCTATGATAGACTATCGCAATAAATTTGCAGCGCTCAGTCATATTTTGTCGGGGTATTAAATGAGTTGGAAGTTGGAAGTTGGGAGACGGAAGACCGAAGACCGAAGACCGAAGACAGAAGTTGGAAGTGAGGATTGATAAGTATACAGAAAGACCTCAGTGGTTTCTAAAACCTCTGAGGTCTTTTGCATTGTATGATAAAGGGTGTTCCTTGTGCTGTTGCAGCGTGATTATTGCTTAACAAATCGGAGGCTTGTAGGGTTGCCTTTCTTGTCAACAAACAGCAGATGATAGACACCTGATTTCCAGTCTGAGACAGATAATGTAAAAGGGAAAGTTTTGTTTTTCAAAGCTTTTTCTTTTATTTTTTGTCCTTGTGTATTATAAACTATTAGGGCTTCAAAGCTTTGCGTTTGATTATCTATGGATTTGATTTGTATCATATCTGTAGCAGGGTTGGGGTAGGCTTGTAGAGAGCTAGTGTTGGTTTTAAATTCTGCAATACCTACGTTGCTAATATGGTGTGATTTTAAACTGTCTATAATGCCTTGTGCGTGGTGATTGTGTTCTAAATAAGGGGATAAAATGGTTCTGTCCGGCGCAATTAATACCATGCAGGGGTAGAATGGGATCTCATAAAGATCGTGCATATTAGAGCCATTACCTTCTATACCCGAAGCCATAGGAAAAGTAGCATTATTGTTTTCTGCAAAATCAGATACAGTTGCATCATTAAAAAAGTTGTCTATTCCTAAAATAACTAAGGTGCCTTGATTTTCTTGGTAGTGTTTATATACCGTATCTAATGTTCTTGCCAGACTGTTGCAAGGTCCACAAGTAGCGCTAAAAAAATCAATCAATGCATATTGTCCATTGTCTAAATAGTCGAATAAACTATGGAATTGCCCATTGATATCGGTTACTTTTATATTGGGTGCCTCTGTAAGAGGGGTTTGTGCAGAGGTGCTTAATCCTATTGCTAATAAAATGAGTGTAAAGTAGTTTTTTATTTTCATGTTGTGTTAGTATTTAAATATCATGCAAAGATAATCATTCTTATGAACCGGTCAGGATTTTTGTTGATAGGTAATTTGGCTTAAGCAAGGCTTGATAAATAAGCATTATAATATTCTTTTTGTCCGGTAACTTCTTTGCCCAGAAAGTTAGGTGGCTGAAAAGGGGAGTGAATAGAAGGTAGCTCTACTTCTGCCAATACCAAGCCTTGGTGTTTGCCCATAAATTCATCTATTTCTATGGTCAATCCTTGGTAAGGTATATAATAGCGTATTTTTTCAATAGTTCCTTTTTGGCACAAACTAAATAAATCTTTTGCTTCTGAGATAGGGATTTCTTTTTCCCATTCATAACGGCTTAAGCCTTTGTTGGTAGGCTTACCTTTGATAGTAAGAAATGCCGTATGGTCTGTAATACGGATGCGTACACTACGTTCCGGCTCTCGGCATACATAGCCTTGCCGTATATATGTCTTATTGATTGCCAAGTGTTTGTAGTCGCCTGTGACCAAATATTTTCTTTCTATTTCTTGAGACATAAATGTAATGTGTTAATGTGTTAATGAGTTGGGAGTTGGAAGACGGAAGTAGAGACGTTATGCTGAAACAAGTTCAGCATCGCATTGGTTGTGTTTAGGGGATGCTGAAACAAGTTCAGCATGACGGGAAAAATATATAGCTTTCAACTCCTAATACCTAATTTAAGACCAACAGCTAAGAACAAGTTGAATTTCATCATTTATCACCCATCACTTATCACTTATCACCCATCACCCATCACTTATCACTTATCACCCATCACCCATCACCCATCACTTATCGCTTATCATTTATCACCTATAGTTTACAGAGCAAATCTTGTGGTTAAATTTTATGTAATAGGCAAACAGCTTGAGCGCTTACACCTTCTTCTCTACCTTCAAATCCCATGTGTTCTGTGGTTGTAGCTTTTATAGACACTTCGTCTATACCTATATTTAAAATAGAAGCAATACGTTCACGCATTTGGTCTATATAGGGGCGTACTTTAGGTTTTTGAAGCATGAGGGTCGCATCTATATTGCCTATGTCAAAGCCTTTTTCTTTTATTATGCTGTGAACATCTGCTAATAAAAGTGCACTGTCAGCATCTTTATAGTCATCAGAAGTGTCGGGAAAATGTTTGCCAATATCGCCTAATGCTAAGGCACCTAACATGGCATCGCAGATAGCGTGCAATAATACATCTGCATCCGAATGCCCTAAGCAACCTTTATGATGAGGGATATTGATGCCACCCAATATAAGAGGTCTGCCCTCTACCAATTGATGTACATCATAGCCGCTACCTATTCTTATTTGTTGTTTCATTTGGTTGTATTTAAGTTGGAAGTTAGAAGTGGGAAGATGGAAGTAGGGAGTTTCCCAATCTTATAATCATCCCGTTGTGTGTCTTTTTAAGTTGGAAGTTGGAAGTGGGAGGATGGAAGTAGGGAGTTTCCCAATCTTATAATCATCCCGTTGTGTGTCTGAATTTTAGTTATGGATGTTTTATTTGGTTTTTAGTTTAGTTATTGGCTATTAGCTTCCCACTTCCTACTTCTAACTTCCAACTTATTACCACATCGCCTCTATCCTTTTGGTACGCTATCATGTTCATCTATAAGAGTATGTAAGAAAGTTTTTACATCATAGTCTTTCTCATTAAACACTTTTTTTAGCTCGTGTAAGATAGGCGTTTTTGTAGGGTCAATTTTCCTTTCTGTCAATAAGTTACAAAAATCTTCAATGGCTTTTTTGCCTTCTAATATCACATCGGAATTATTGTCGGAGTAGAACCCTTTGCCAATCAATAGACCCAATGTTCTATTACGACTAAGGTCGTTGAGAGCAGTGAGTCCAAAATCGCCAAAACCGCAATATTTAAATAGGGTTTTCTTTTTGCCTTTGAGTAATAAATTGATAGCACGCATTTCGCTAAAGGCTTTGGTAAGAAAAAGAAAGCGGAGATTAGGAGAATCGTATTGAGCGTCTACTATACCTGTGCCAATGGCGTATGCATTTTTGAGCACACTTAGCAATTCTACACCACGTAAGTCGGTGGTATAGTCTAAATGTAGGCAGGTGCCTTTTGCCATGTTTTTGAATATAGGAAATAGGGATAAATCTTTGCAGCCCACAGTAAAGGCAGTATGCATATTGTTGATAAGTTCGCGGGCAAAAGTAGGTCCTTTGAAAGTAGCTATACGAAAAGGCGTTTGAGCTGTTAAACTCTCTGCTATGGTTAGGTGCTTGTCTTTACTCAACCCTTTGGCTAAGTTGACTAAAATAGCGTCTTTATTGATAATATCTTGATGTTCCAGTATATATTTGATAGTGCCATTTGAAGGAATAGCCAAAAATATAATTTCAGCAGCTTGTAACAGATTAATGTCTGTAGAGCAATGCAAATGTTTTGATAATTTTGTATAGGGGAAATATTTAGTGTTGGTTCTTTTGGTATTGATAGATTCTGCAACATCTTCTTCAATAGTAAGAATGCTTACTTCCAGTTCGGGTTTAGGTGCCAAAGCATTTCCTATAGATGTACCCATAGTACCACCACCCACTATACATATTTTTGTCTTTTTGTTCATATGCGCTCTTGCTTTTAAGATTGCAAATATACATGATAATTTTTAATTGTTACGGCAGTGAGGAAAAATAAGCAGAGGAAATGTGCGTTTTTATAGGTAGCCTTTGCGCCTTAGTCGTTAACAGATAGATTGTATATCTCTGATAAATGATTGGCTACCCCTTGATAAGAAAAATTTACTTGCGCATACTCTCTAATATGATGTCTGTTGTAATTGCTGTAGTGTTCAAGCATATATTCAAACGCTTGGCAAAAGGCAGTGTCTTGATTGGGAGGACATAATACGCCTTTATTTTTAGTGAGATGTTCAGATATGCCACCCACATTGCTCGATAATACAGGTAATCCGCAAGCCATAGCTTCGCTAATCACTACGGGCATGTTTTCGTAATGACTATACATGATTAGGAAATGGCTTTTACTCATTTCTTTGGCAACTGCATTTTCGTCTATTTCCCCTTTAAAAAATACATAGGTATTTAACAGATTGAGTTCTTTTGCCAAAGCCTGCATCTTGTCATAATCCATGCCATAGCCTATCATTACCAATTCAAAATCGTTTCTGGTTTTGGCTATATGGGCTATATTGTGCAATATGCCCGATATATTTTTGCTTTTGTCTTCGAAAGTAGATACATGTACAGCGCGTATCTTAGTAGTGTTTGGGTAGTTTAAAGAGGTTTTGAAAAACACATCAGCCACCACATTGTTTACTATTTTGTAGTTAGCGTTTTTGAGGCGGTGGTTTTGCATTGCCTTTGCTAAGTTTTGACTTACCGGCATCACTGCTTTTGCCTGTTCTACACTGAGACGAGTCAGCCATTTTCGCCAAAAACCTGTAAAAGTATTGACGCTTGGCAAATATCTCGACCAATGTTCTGTAATTACATAAGGCGTGCCATGTAGTTTGTTGTACAGATAAGCCAATACACCCATGCGACTTAAGATATGCACATGCAAGAGGTCTATCTTTTTTTGCTGGCGAATAAGGCGCATGCCTTTAAAGAAATAATATAAAAAACGCCAAAGATATACAATAGGGTTTTTGGATTTGGGGTAGTATATATACCATTCCGATAGATTGCCTGATTGTGTGTGTTCTATACTTGTTTTGGTATGTGTATCATTTAAAGCGTAGAGGTATAATACGCTTATATGGTGTTGTAGAGCGGCTGCCTCTGCATGTTTGCGCACAAATAGTCCAAACATAGCATCATATTTATGAGGATACCATGCCGGTAAAAATACAATATGTAAGGGGAGGGGTGTCACGTCTTTATTATCCAACACTTGTTGTGCGGCAAAGATAGTAGAAAATTTCAAGACCCGCTTTAAACCGTCTTCTTATCATCGTACAAAAACCAATAAGCTGTACCCACAAACAATGCGCCACCTATAATATTGCCAATGGTAGTGGGAATTAAATTGGCTGTAAAAAACTGTGTCCAAGTGATATCGGCACCGTAGAAAATAGCTGTGGGAATAAAAAACATATTGGCTACGCAGTGTTCGAAACCCATGGCTACAAATGCCATGATAGGAAACCAAATGCCTATAATTTTGCTCGCTACATCTTTAGCGGCATAAGCCATCCACATAGCCAAGGCTACCATCCAGTTACATACAATGCCTTTTACC
>PDWJ01012524.1_pt1 | contig 10621 bp, 5 predicted proteins | sample 1430881 | NCBI WGS metagenome assembly PDWJ01 (sample SAMN01162460, study PRJNA174530) | Oral metagenome, whole genome shotgun sequencing project. | biome: Marine environment; feature: Marine mammal; material: Swab sample of the gingival sulcus; isolation source: swab sample of gingival sulcus... | reverse complement strand
CAAATCACCTACAACGCCCCTACTCAGAGCACATTCCGCAGCCGCTTCTGTCGAGGCAAAATGGCTTCCAGTTCTGACCTTCGTCCAACCTGACTACCCATGACCCTCTAGGGTGGAGGTATGTGGTCGAAGAGACGAGTTGTTGACTACGCGCTGGAGCGCCGCGCCACCCTGCGCGCGCTCCGCAGCCGCGTCCGCTCGCTCGATTCCGAGGACGCAATAGAGGCGCATCCGCTGCTGCTGCGCTCCGCACTGCACCACGGTGAGCTAACCAAGAGACGCTGCCCACTGTGCACCAAGCGGCTTACTCACCTCAACTACGTGTACGGCGACCAGCTCGGCCAATACTCGGGGCGTCTCAAGTCGACCGATGAACTGGACGAGATGCAGAACGAATACGGCGAGTTCATTGTCCGAGTCGTAGAAGTATGCACCGAATGCGGCTGGAACTATATGATCATTGCCTACACTCTCGGGGACGGAGTAGCTCGCCCCCGACCGAGGCGAACCAAGACCACCGAGGACATCTATGGCTAAACCAACCCCCAGTCGTGCCGTGCCGAAGCCCCCGAGATCCTGGGGCAGGATCATCAAGCGCATCTTCATCTGGTTACTCATTTTCGTGCTGGTGATTATGGTGCTCGGGGCACTCGCCGCCGTAGTCGCTTATCGGACGGTGAGCCTTCCTGACCCGAGTCGTGATTTCCAGACCAACACCAGCTTCCTGTACTACCGGGACGGTAAGACTAAGCTTGGCTCGCTGGCCGTGCAGAACCGGCAAACGATCGACTACACCGAAATGCCCGACAACATCAAGAACGCGGTCATCTCGGCAGAAAACCGCAGCTTCTGGGAAGACCGCGGCATCTCCCCCGGCGGCATCGCTCGCTCAGCCTGGGCCATCGCCAGAGGCGGTCAACTCCAGAGTGGTTCCACAATCACCCAGCAGTACATCAAGGTGCTCTATCTAAACTCCGAACGCACCATGAAGCGCAAACTCAAAGAGTTGATTCTTGCGATCAAGATGGGCCAAGAACTGCCTAAGGAAGAGATCCTTGAAGGCTATCTGAACACCATCTACTTCGGACGCAGCGCCTATGGAATTCAAGCCGCCGCTAAATCCTACTTCCTCACCGACGCCAAGAACCTGACGCTGCAACAATCGGCTACCCTAGCTGCCATCCTCAATAACCCTGGCAGATATAACCCGTCCAAGGAGGCCAACCTCGACCGACTACACGAGCGCTATCGCTACGTTTTGGACGGGATGCTTGAGATGGGCAAAATCAGCAAGGCTGAACACGACGCCGCAGCGGCCAAGCTACCCGACTTCCCAGAGGTGCCGATCAGCAACAGATATGGAGGCCCAAAGGGCTTCTTGATAAAGAAAGTTGAAGCCGAGTTGGCCGAGAACGGTTTCTCGGAGGATCAAATCTTCGGCGGCGGTCTGCAGGTCGTGACCACGTTTGATCCCGCAGCTCAGCAGGCCGCTGAATCCACGGCCCAAAAATACACCCAGCTTGCTGCCGAAAAGGCGAAGGTTCCTCAAGATCCGAAGCAGCTACACGCCGCAATCGCCTCCGTCGAAACCGAAACCGGGGAGGTCTTAGCGCTCTACGGTGGACCTGACTTCGTGAAGAACTCCCGAAACTGGGCTACCACTGATCGTTCCACCGCCTCGACGTTCAAGACTTACGCGCTTGCTGCAGGACTACGAAACGGCTTCGGGCTGAAAGACAAGTTCAACGGCAACACCTTCACCCCCAAGGGCGACGCGAAGCCGGTTCGCAACGAGTTCAGCTATCAATATGGCCAGGTCAATCTGATCAAGGCCACTGCAGACTCTATTAACACTGCTTTCGTTGATCTCACCGAACAGATGCCCAACGGCGCCCGCGAGGTTGAGAAGGCAGCCAATGACGCGGGCGTTCCCACCGGTAACGGCTGGGATCTCAACAATCGCATCTCGCTAGGTGTCGCCGAGGCGTCGCCCCTAGACCAAGCCTCCGGCTATGCCACATTCGCCAACGATGGCACTCACGTGCCCGCACACGTCGTGCGCGAAGTTCGCGACCACAATGGCAAAGTTCTCTACTCGGCAAACGTGAAACCCAAATCCGCATTTGAGTCGGACGTGGCTGCTGACGTCACCCACGCGCTCAGCGCAGTGGTCGACGAAGGTACCGGACGCCGAGTGAGCGTCCTCGATCGTCCCATCGCAGGCAAGACGGGAACGGCCGGGGTCGGTGACAAGATCATTTCTGCATGGTTTGTCGCCTACACCAAACAGATATCGACCGCAGTCATGTTCGTTGCCGGTGACGATGGTGTCGGAAACCTCGACCCGTACGCTCGCCCGCAAGACAAGGCGTTCTTCGGCGGCTCATATCCGGCGCAAGTGTGGGCCGAATACATGAAGGTAGCCACCAAGGATCAGCCAGTCGAGGAGTTCCCAAAGCCCGGCTGGGTGAACGGCGGCAAGCCGTCGAGCCCCACCCCGAAATCTAAACCCACGCCTACGCCGAGTGCCACTCCGACGCAGACACAGCCGACCTCGCAGCCGACGTCTGGGGAGCCTCCCAAGGATCAAGGGGCCCCTCCGAACGAGAACTCCTCGGGTCCGACTACCCATCCAACGGATCCGTCGGTTGAGCCATCGTCACATCCGACCAAACCCACATCGACTCCAACACCCAATCCGAGCAAGCCACCGAACAACCACCCGCGGCCGCCCATCAAACCTCCATCTGGTCCATGATGCTGGCTGCCGATCCGCGCTTTACGTCGCGAATTGGCGGGCCTTTGGGGAGCCACGCCATCCGTCGTGGCATCTGGTTCAACACGGGCAGTTGGGCGCTACTCGTGGGCACGCTCACATGGCTGCTTCTGCTGATGCGTCAGCTTCCGTGCCGCAACCTGCGGCCAGGGGCGGAGACTGACGTGTACGTGCCCATGTGCTATTCGGATCTGCCCCTGCAATACACGAACGGCGTGGATGCGTTTCCTGGCGGAATCTGGCTTTCCGCCAAAAGCAATCGGTGGCTGGCGACGCACTTACCGCTGGTCCCGAGCGGTCTCCCTGACGCAGAGGAGAAGCTCATGTCGACTGACGCGGTTTTCGCGCTGGCGGCAGGGGTGCTGGGCCTGGTGTTTCTGCTGTTTCTGGTCGCAGTAAATAGGTGGTTCCGGCCAGATTCGGGCGCGGTCTGGTTGGCCGCCATGCCGGTTTTCGCAACTGCCGGAGTGATCAACTGGGATGTGTTTGCGCTTGCAGCTGGGGCCGGCGCATTGTTGGCATGGCGGCGCGGCCACTGGTTGATTGGGGGATTGGCTACGGGGTTTGCCCTTGGTTTCGGCTGGTATCCGATCCTGCTGCTGGTGTTGTTCGCTTGGAGCGCGGTCACCTATCGTCGCCCGTTCGCACTGGTGCTAGTGGTTGTCGGCACCGTGACGGGTGGTGCTGCAATTAACCTGCCATCGATTCTTGCTGGTCCAGAGGCGTGGTGGCGATCGGTCGTTGACTTGGTTGCGGCACCGGCGGGTCTGGGGTCTCCCTGGTGGATCCTGTCAGACATTGGTCTGAAATTACCTGGTCAAGTGGTTGTATCCGCGATATTTATGGTGTTCGGCGGCTACCTGGTGCTTTGGTGGCTGCGTGGTTTGCCGACTCCGCCTAAGGCGGGTGTTGTGCTGTTCTCGATAACTGCGGCGACGTTCATCTTGGCGCCAGGTTGGTCGCCGCAGATGAGCATGTGGCTGATCCTCGCGCTGGTTCTCGCGGCTCCGACGCTGCGGCAGATCCTGCTGGTTTCAGGGGTAGAGTTGGCCTATTTCCTGGCCGTATGGACCCATCTGCGGGGAGGTTTCGCCCCGAGTAATGCTCCGGTGGATCCGCTGTATTGGGTCGCGATCATTGCGCGGTTGGTGGTTGTCGCGTGGGTGGCGGTGCAGGTGCTGCGGCGCGCCCGGCAAAGATCTTTCGCGTTTCCGCCGCCCGGTCTGGGCACAACTTCGGTCCCGGCGCTTGTGCCTGTAGCGTTCTCGCTCGGATCTGGTTCGAATAGCCTGCGGCCCGGACGCGTTGCAGGGTCAGGGTCTAATGTTGAACCCCATGCCCGTTTATCGGCGGATTCGGGTGCCGTTTCCCAAGATCCGTCGCTGCCGGCGACGCTCGGGACGCCAGTTGAGTTTGCTGCAACATCTGAATCTGGCATTGGGCAGGACGAGAAGGCTCATCGGTTCGGATTCTGTGCCGAATCCGACTCTGAAACCCAGGGGCTCACGCAAAGTCTGGGCGGCGGCTTGCCTGCGACATCCCCCACCACACCCCCTGCCGACCCCAAACCCAGACGCGTCTGGCTCAGCGATGATGACAAGCTGGTGCTTCGCCTGTGGCTCGTGTCTCGTCTGCTATTGGCGATCGTCCTAGTCACAGTAATGCTTGCGACCAAACGCGCATTCGTCCAGGTGTTCGGAAACTGGGACGTGGAGCACTTTGCGGCGATAGCCCAGAACGGTTACGCAGACCCGAACGATGTCGCATTCTTCCCGGGCCTGCCGTTGCTCATGAAACTGGGAACGCTGATCGGAATCCCCCCGGTCGTGGGCGGCGTCCTATTATCTCTGATCGGCTCCGGTCTGGCGGCGTTAGCGATATATCGACTTGGCGGCATCTGGGCGACGGTTGCCTGGCTGGTGGCCCCAACCGCAGTCTTCACATTTGTTGGGTACACCGAAGCCCTCTTCTGCGCCGCCGCCTTTTGGGCCTGGTATTGGCTCCGAAACGAACGCATGCTCTTCGCCAGTATCGCGGTGGCAGCCGCCTGCACGCTACGGGTGTCTGGGTTGTTCCTCATCGGCGCGGTCGCGGTGGCCATCATCGTCGCGCGCCGGTGGCGCCACCTTACGGCCCTAATTCCCGGCGTCCTGGTTTTGGCCTCTTATGCGTCTTACTTGTTTGTGAAGACCGGATCTTGGACGGCCTGGTATCAGGCGCAGGCCGACGGTTGGAAGCGCACATTCACTTGGCCCTGGCAGTCGCTGCTTAATACCCTGCCAGCCACGAAATACGGAGCTTGGATGGAGGATTCCTGGTCGTGGGTTTTCCGATTCGAGATCGCCTCAATGGTGGTTGGCGTGATTGTGGTCGCCTACTGGCTAATTCGACGAAAACTGCCGGAGGCTTCCTGGGTCGGCGTGCAGGTCTTGGCCTTCTCAATCAGCTACTGGTTCATGAGCGTTACCCGAGCCATCCTGTTGTGGTTCCCGGCCTTCATGATGTTCGCCGCCTTCGCCGCGTCGCGTCCCAAGAATCCCAGGCTGGCGCTGGCCACGAGGGCCCTAGCTTATGCCTGGTTGCTGGTGAGTACCGCCCTGATGATCTGGTGGGCGACGCAGTACGGTCGAGGGCAGTGGGCCAGCTAGATTGTGGCATAGCTCACGAAACCTGGCTGCCGGGACGCTCGAGCCTGATGATTACCTGAGTATTTGCCGAAGTCAATTCCAGTTTTCTTAGCGTATAGCTAGCCTGGGCGGGTAAGGAGTTGAACTCAGACGAGAGTGGGGGCTGAGAGACGTGTCGAACTACCTGTATCGGTTGGGCCGATCGTGTTCCCGGATGAGGTTCCGGGTTATTCTCGCCTGGGTCATTGCCTTGGGCATACGATCAGCTCAAGCGCACTTTCCCCCAAGCAGCCGACAGTTCGGCAACAATGATCGTGCTAGTCCCAGACGGGCAGAAGTTGAGTGATCCTTCAATTAAGGCAAATCTAGAGGCGGAGTTGGCCCGCATCGAGGAATTGCCGGGGGTCAACGGTACGCAGTCGCCGTTCTCCACGTATCTGGAAGATATGGTGAATCCGTCTGAAACTGCCGGTATCGCAATGATCCGCCTTAAGGGCGACACTGGTGAGATTTCAGACGAGTTGGCTCAGGCGCTATTGGATTCGGGTGACCGGCTCGAGCAGTTGCTTCCTGCTGGCAGTCGAGTCAGAGTGGGCGGTGAGGTCTTTAACAAACAGCTACCTAAGCTAAGCGCTGCAGAGGTGCTTGGTGTGGCCGTTGCGCTAGTCATTCTCTACATAGCTTTGGGGTCAATACTTGCCGCTGGCATCCCACTTGTTACCGCTATCGTCGGAGTGGGCACCGCGACAGCCATTCTGCGTGGCAGCACCGGAGTCTACGAAGTATCGTCTACTACCCCAATCCTCGCGTTGATGCTGGGCCTCGCTGTAGGCATCGATTATGCGCTCTTCATTCTGTCTAGGCATCGCAATCAGCTCGCCACAGGGATGGACGTCGATGAGTCAATCGCTAGGGCGATAGCCACCTCGGGGTCAGCGGTGGTTTTCGCGGGTAGCACCGTGGTGATCTCGTTGTTGGGGCTGTTTGTTGCAGGCCTACCTTTCTTAACCATTATGGGTGTTTTTGCCGCCATAGCGGTTGCGATCGCGGTTGTTGTGGCAATCACTCTCTTGCCCGCGCTTATGAGCGTCCTAGGCGAAAGGCTGCGGCCTCGGAAGAGTCGCAGGAGAAGGAGGCAGCACCGTAGCGGCCGTCAGCGTGCTTTGTCGGCCAAGTGGATAAACGTTGTGGTCAAACACCCTTGGATCACCGTTTTGTCGGTGACTATACTCTTGGCTTTGCTGGCTGTACCGGCGCTCAACATGCACTTGTCGCTGCCCAACGCCGCGCAGATGAGCAATGACAAGCCGGCCCGCCAGGCTTACGATCTCATAACGGAGGAGATGGGGCCAGGATATAACGGCCCACTCCTGGTCACTACGTCCCTTCTGACGACCAACGATCCGCTGGGTACCCTTGAATCGCTTAAGGCCGAGATACTTAAAGTTCCCAACGTGAAAACAGTTACTGCCGCGTTGCCTAACAAGAACGCCGACACCGGAATGCTGCAGATCATTCCGGAGACTGCACCGATTGATCCGGCGACCAGGAAACTAGTCGAAGACTTGCGTGCTCTTGAAGGTGACTGGGAGCGAGAATACGGGGTGGCTACTGCCGTCACCGGGTTCACGGCCCTCGCACTGGATGTTGCTGAACGACTCAAGGGGGCCTTGCTACCATTCGGGATCTTCGTCGTGGGCCTGTCCCTCGTTCTCCTCGCATCGGTCTTCCGCTCTGTGGCGATACCAATCAAGGCAGTGATCGGATACCTGTTTAGCGTCGGCGCCGCTTTCGGTACGACCACGCTAGTGTTCAATGAAGGCTGGGGCAAAGAACTCATCAACCTTGACGAAACGACCACTATCATCTCGTTCTTCCCAATCATCTGCATGGGCCTACTTTTCGGCCTCGCCATGGACTACGAGGTGTTCCTGGTGTCTCGCATGCGCGAAGAACACCTGCATTCCGAACCAGGTAAAGACGCCATCATCAACGGGTTCGTGCACTCGGCCCCGGTGGTCACGAGTGCTGGCCTCATCATGGTATCCGTGTTCTCGTTCTTCGTTCCTCAAGGTGAAGGGCCGATCAAGGCCATAGCCTTCGGCCTCGCCGTGGGAACGGCAGTCGACGCTTTCCTAATCCGCATGACCTGGGTGCCTGCCGTAATGACAATCTTGGGGGAGCGGGCCTGGTGGCTCCCGGTTTTCCTCGACCGAATCCTGCCTCAGGTGGACGTCGAGGGCAGCCGGGTCGCTCGCCAATTGGAGTTGCGCGACTGGCCTTGGCCGGGCGCTGACCACGCCGCATACGCCGAGGAATTCACGGTTCCTCGCAACGGCGGAATCATGTTCAACCCAGTTGATCTGGAAATCTTCTCCGGCTCGGTTGTGTGCTTCGTGGGGCCCTCGGGTCCGCGACGCGCGGCTCTGCTCGGCCTTTCGGGCCGCCTAGAAGGGATCAAGGGCAAAGCCCGAGTCGTCGGTCAACTGCTGCCCTATGAGGCGCGGGCCGTCCGGCAACGTAGCGTAGCGGTTTCGGGAACGAATCCGCTATGGCGGAAACATATCGCTCACGGCAAACCCGAACTGGTCATGTTGGATCAGGTTGATCTAATGGATCGGCAGTCGGCGCAGCATCTTTTACGCAAGCTTGCGGAACCAAACCATCCGACCTACATTTTGGGGGCTACCGAGGTGCCAGGATTCATCGCCCCGGACGACGTGATCAGAATAGAACGGGCGAGTAAGCCTTGGGTTGGGATACAGGAGGTGCAGAATGCGTAGCTTGGGCGAGATTACTTGGGGCAAATTCAGCCCGCAGTTGATCGTTGGTGTGATCCTACTCCCGATTCTACTTCTTGCTGGCGTGATGGTAGTCATTTCGGACGCCAACGGACGAGACACCGGGGCACCAGCCGCCATCGTCAACCTTGACGAGCCGGTTACGATTGACGACCAGATTGTGCCTCTCGGCAGACAACTGAGCGCGGAGCTAGTCAAGAACACCGACTCCCGCTACCACTGGGTGCTAACCGACCAGGTGGACGCCACGGCGGGACTCGCGAACGGTAGCTATTCGGCGGCCGTCATCATCCCGAAGGATTTCTCGGCAAACGCCACCTCCTATAAGGACATTGAGACTGCGAAACAGGCCGTCATTGAAGTGCAAACCTCACCCGTGGCTGGGCTCATTGACTCTGGTTTAGGACGGGTGATCGCGCGCGCAGCAGCGGACGCGTTAAACAATTCCTTGACTAGCGCCTATCTGGATCGCATATACCTAGGTTTCAACACCCAGGGCGCCCAGATGGTTGAGCTCGCGAGCGGCGCTAACCAGTTGGCTCTTGGCTCCCGGGAGCTCGCTGACGGCGCCGTCAGTGCGGCCGACGGATCGCAGCAACTTGCCGACGGCTTGGGTCAGCTTTCGGCCGCAACTGGCCAGCTCACCGATGGTGCCGACCAACTCGCTTCGGGGGCTGGTCAGCTTTCCAGCGGCGTGGGCCAGTACACGCGAGGGGTTTCGAAGATCGCCTCGGGCGCCCAGCAGGGAGCCGACGCAGCACAGGTGCTTGCGAACAAGACCGATCAATACGTTGCCGGGGTAAACCAACTCGTTGAGCCGATCAGCAACGTCATGTCTGAGTTGCAGGGCATTCAGGTGCCCGAGGATTTGAAGAACGCCGACTGGGCCCGTCTTTCAAAGAACCTACGCGATGCAGCAGACTGGCTTGATCAGGTGCAGGCTCAATCCGGGCGAGTCAACGCAGACCTCGACAAGGCGTTCGACGATACGCGCACCGTCTTGAAGCGGATTGAAGTGTTCGCCAATCAGCTAGAGAAACTCGACGAAATTGGTCCTTCCGATTGCCCGAGCGACCTTACCGAAGCAGAGTGTAGCGCCTGGCTTGCCGGCCACGCGTTCGCTGTGGCCCAAGTCAATCGGGGCGACATCGTGAAACAGCTGCGTAACTTCTCGACCCAAGCGTTGCGAAGCTTGGAGGCATTGCGCAGCCGATTGGACGAAGCGCGAGTCGACGCCAAGAAGCTCCCGACCCAGTTGCGTCAGGCCTCTGGTATTGCAGTGAAGATCGGCGGGTTTCTACCCCAGATTGATCGCTTGTCCGACCCGCGCACCAGCGACAGGCTTAGGCAGCTTACTGACGCCGGACCCAAGTTGGCTGGTGGCTGGCACAGGGTTGCCGACGGCACCTCCGCCCTGGCCGGTGGACTAAGGCAGGTTGATGGACCCAATGGCAGTAACTCTAAGCAACTGGCGTCCGGTGCGAGTGAATTGAACAGCGGGCTGCGAGCCTTCCGGGGCGGATTAACCCAGTACGCGGACGGTGTCGGTAAGGCAAGCGTGGGCGCAAACGAATTGGCGTCCGGACTAGGCGAACTGTCTGATGGGGCTACCAAGCTCGCTGACGGCACGGCTGTGATGGCAGATGGCATCGCAGACGGCGTCGATAAGCTGCCAAACTTCCCGGATGGCGAACGCGAGAAGCTCGCCGATGTGGTCTCCTCCCCAGTGAACACCGCAGACCTGGACGGTGTGAGCATTCCGGAGTTAGCGTGGTTCTCGCTGCTGGTGGTTGCCGGGCTGTGGCTTGGGGCAATGGCGATGGTCATGTCTCAGGGTGGGGTTCACCGAGAGTTGTTGCTATCGCATCTGCCTAGCTGGCGTGTGGCGCTTAGCTCGGCTTTGCCGTTGCTCACAGTGGTTGCGATTGAGAGCTTCTTGGTTACGTTCTTGGCTTCGGTCTTCCTGCATCCTGGACTTGGAACACTGTTTGGCATTCTAGGCTTCTCACTGCTGGCAGGGTTCGCGTTTGTTGCCGTCAACAGTGCCGCAATCGGCTGGTTCGGCGATTGGGGGCGCCTGCTGATGCCGTTGCTGCTGCTGATCACGTTCCTTTCGGCACTTAGCGGGGCAACGCCGTCGGCTCTGGAGTCGGTTCGGGCCGTATCACCGGCGAGCCCTGCGCTTGACGGGCTGAGGGCTCTGTGGCTCGATAATGGTCAGCTCTGGCCGAATGTGGTCGCGCTCGTGCTCTGGCTGACCCTCGGTGCGGTGGCGAGCCTGGCAGCAGTCACTAACGCCCGGAGGCTCGATTCCGGACTGCTGGCTGGTTGAGAATCACCTCGTCAACCGTGACGGTAGTTAGCCGGGCTTCGACGGTGACTTCGTCACCTATCTCGCATGGACGCTTGCCCGGCAC